>Ga0247773_1000022_pt1 | contig 63649 bp, 61 predicted proteins | sample UWRJL092311B6_FD_179934 | JGI IMG/M metagenome (GOLD analysis project Ga0247773, IMG submission 179934) | Plant litter microbial communities from Arlington Agricultural Research Station in Wisconsin, United States - UWRJ-L092-311B-6 | ecosystem: Environmental > Terrestrial > Plant litter >... | reverse complement strand
CCCCACCGTGCCGCCGCCCGCCCCCTGCACCAGCCGCGACAGGAAGAGGAGCCCCAGGTAGAACCCCGGGCTCGCCCCCTTCGCCGGCACGCTGGCCCACGCGAAGATCAGGTAGGCGATGACGGAGGCGGTGAGCGCCGTGAGCAGCACCGGGCGGCGGCCGTAGCGGTCGCTCATCCGCCCCCAGAGCGGCGCGCTCAGCAGCTGCGCCAGCGAGAACGAGCTCACCAGCGCGCCCACCACGAAGCCGCCCGCGCCCAGCCGCGTGGCCACGAACGGGAGCTGGGGCACCACCATCAGCAGCCCCATCATGTCCACGAACGCGGCGAACATCAGCGCGGTCAGGTTGCCGCGGCCGGCCCGCCGGGCTCGTGCTTCTTCGCTTGTAGCCGCTGGCACCCGTATTCCCGGGGATCACGAGGAGAGACGATGGTTCGGGCGGAACGTACCCGGCCGCCGCGGGCGCGTCAAATCAGCCGCGCGGCGTGCCGGAATGCTAACGCCTCACCGCGACGGATGCCTGAACCGGATTGCGCCTTCGCGGAGGATGGGGTACGCGGTGGCGTTCGCCAGCCACGCGTCCAGCAGCCCCCACGCGGCGAACCCGTCGTCCGAGCGGGGCTCCAGCAGCGTGAACGCCAGCCGGCCCAGCGGCTGGTCGGCCGGCACGCGCAGCCACGTTCCGGCGACCGGGTGCGGCACCGGGCGCCACGACCCGTACAGGCGCCGCTCGTGGTGCCCCTCCAGCTCGCCGCGCGCGGTGGTGGCGCTGTCGACGTGGAACTCCTCCATCAGCGACGGCGGCGCCACCCGTTCGAAGCGGATGCCGTGCGCGCGCAGCCGGTCGGCCACGTCGCTCATGCTGTCCGGCACCAGCCACGCCGGGGGGACGATCTCCGTCGCGTCGGCCTGGTAGTCGATGAAGAGCGGCATCGTCTCGGGGCGGACCACCTCCTTCCGCAGCCAGACGACCTCGCCGCTGTAGGGGTTCCGCTCCTCGCTCACCTCGCCCATCAGCACCGGCGCCGGGCCCGTGCGCCGCGGCTTCGCGGTCACCGCCATCTCCGTTCCCCGCAGGTCGCGCCGGTCGGCCTCGGCGGTCACGCGGCGGATGCGGGTGGCATTGCGGGCGGCCCAGTCCACCACCTGCTCCACGAAGCGCCGCTGCACCTCGATGCGGTCGCGGAAGGTGAGGTACGAGTAGGTCTCGCTGAGGATGCCGAAGCGGTTGCGCAGCCCCCAGTAGTGGTTGCTGAAGCGCGGCCGCCAATCGTACGTGTACCAGCCGCGCTCCGATCCCGGCGCCGCCGCCCACGGGCTCTCGGCCTGCGGAACGTTGCCGTAGTCGAAGAACTCGTAGCCGTACCGCTGCTTCACCTCGCGCCGCACCGCCGGGAGCCACTCGCCCCGGGTGATGCGGACGATGGCGCTGTCGGTGTTGGGGTGCAGCGGCGCGGCGTAGGTCAGGTGGTACGCGTGGAAGGTCCCGTCGGTGGTGTGGAGGTCGAGGAGGACGTGCGGATCGTAGGCGTTCATCAGCGCCGCCTGGGCGCGCGCCTCGGGCGTCTCCAGCTTGGTGAAGTCGCGGTTGATGTTCAGCCCCTGCCCGTTGGGCCGCGTTCCCATCCCCGCCAGCGGCCCGTGCTGCTGCGGCCGGTTGTTCAGCGCGATCTTCTCGTTCCCGTCGGCGTTGAACACCGGGGCGACCAGGATGACGAGCGAGTCGAGCCACATCGCGTGCCGTCCGCGCGACACGTCGCGGAGGATCTGCAGCAGCCCCTCCTTCCCCTCCACCTCGCCCGCATGGATGTCGCCCTGCAGGTACACCACCGTCTTCCCGCTCGCCCGCACCGCCTGGGGGCTCACGTCGCGCAGCGTGGAGACGATGGCGAGGGGGAGCGCCCGCCCCTGGAAGGTGTAGCCGAAGGTGGCGAGGTGGATGCGCGGCGACGCGGCGGCCACCGTGTCCAGGAAGGCCGTGACGTCGGCGTAGCGGCTGGTTTCCTGGTAGTTGCTGCGCTCCGGCCGGATCAGCGGCCCCGTCTGCGACGCCGCGGGGGTGGATGCGAGCGCCAGCACGGCGGCCAGCAGCGATGCGCGTCGGCTCATCGGGGTCCGGGGTCGGGAATCGGGAAGATGGACCTGGTGTCGGAAAGACAACGTCGCGAGGGAGGGGCGATGACGCAACGAGGCCGGCAGAGGCTGCCCCGTTTGTCCGGCGCGGCGCTTCATCCTGGTGCGCCGCCGGCGCTCCTTTCGGTACCGCCGGTGCCCCGCGTGGCTGCTTTTACGCCAGGGACTTGCACCAGGCTCGGCGGGGGGATTACTCGTTTTCCATGTTCACCATCCCGCCAGCGCGCCGGCCCCATGGCTTCCCGCCCAGCCGCGGAACGCGCGGTGGCGATCCCCGCCCACACGCATGACCCGGCAGGCGAACCATGATGACAGCGAACGCGAAGGAGGCGGTGCAGGAGACGGCGGTGGACGACATCCCCCTGGCCGTGCTGCGCGCCGCGATCCGCGACGCGGTGGAGCGCAGCTCGCTCCGCGCGGTGGCCGCGCAGGTGGAGATCTCGCCGTCCGGCGTGCACGCGCTCCTCACCAACGACAGCTATCCGCGCAGCAAGACGCTCAACCAGTTGCGCGAATGGTACATCCGCGAGGCACAGATGCGCCCCGGGATGACCCAGGCCACGGCGAACGCCGCCATCAACCTGCTCCTCGGCCGCCTTCCGCGGCAGGAGCGGTCGCGCGTCACCTCGCAGCTGGTGGAGGCGCTGCACACCGCCTACGGCGCCGCGAACATGCATCCGCCCACCTGGCTGTCGTCGGTCGCCGCGCCGCGCTGAACGTCGGACGCCCCGCCGCCGGCACTGGCGGCGGGGCACCCCGGATCATCCGCGGCCGAGCAGCGCGTCGGTTGCCTGTTCCAGGAATCGCCTGACCTGTATGCGTCGCACGGTTGGGAACTGCTCGAGGAATCCGTCGATTGTATCCCCCGCGTCGAGATGTTCAAGCAGGATTTGAACGGGCACCCGTGTTCCAACAAACACGGGGACACCGCTCGTGATCTCCGGGTCGCTGTGCACGACTCGCCCGTCAGGAAGGGCGATCGGCCGACCGTCTGCCATCGGAACCGATCCTGATGCCGGGTGAACACGAGCCAGCGGAGAGGATATCCGGGAGCAAGCGGGTCAGAATGGAGAATGCTGCAGGATGTAACCTCGACCCCCGGTTCCGACTCCAATCATGCGGATCACGGGCGGAGGGTACAAATCCGCATCGCGTGGTGTATCCGTATGTACATCGGCAATTTACGCTTCCTGCAACCGGCGTGCTGAACCTATGCTGAACCGCTTCTTGTCTCCCGGCCGTGTCGCCGCGCTGTCGGCCGCGGCGGCGCTCGTGCTCACGGCGGGCGCGTTCGTGCCGCGCTCGCAGGCCGCGCCGGGCAACCGCGTGGCGCCGCGGGCCGCATCCACCGACACGGCGGTGTTCGCCGGCGGGTGCTTCTGGTCGATGGAGAAGGCGTTCGAGCACGTGCCGGGCGTGGTGGAGGCCGTGAGCGGCTTCAGCGGCGGAACCGCGGCGAACCCGTCGTACGAAGACGTGGGGAGCGGCCAGACGGGGCACGCCGAGTCGGTGCGCGTGGTCTTCGACCCGGCGCGCACCAGCTACCAGCGGCTGCTGGACGTGTACTGGCACAACATCGACCCGGTCTCGCCCAACGGGCAGTTCTGCGACCACGGGCCGGAGTACCGCACGGTCGTCTTCACCCGCGGCGCCGAGCAGAAGCGGCTGGCCGAGGCGAGCAAGGCCACGGTGCAGGCGCACTTCAACCGCCCCGTGACCACGCGCATCGAGAACGCCGGGCCGTTCTACGCGGCCGAGGCGTATCACCAGAACTTCGCCGAGACGCACGCCGCGCACTACAACGCCTATCGCCTGGGCTGCGGCCGCGACCGCCGCCTGCGGGAGATCTGGGGCGACGCCGCGGGCGGACAGCAGCACTGATCCACGGCACCCGCCGTGGTTGAAATCTCGAAGGGGAGTTGAAACGATGAAGCTGAACCATGCGTTCGCCGCCGCGCTCGCGGCCATCCTCGCCGCCGGTGCCATCGCGGCGCCCGCGGCCGCGCAGGCCACGCGGCAGGCCGCCGCCGGCGCGCGGAAGAGCGATGCCGAGCTGCGCCGCACGCTCACGCCCATGCAGTACCAGGTGACGCAGCACGAGGCCACCGAGCCGCCGTTCCACAACGAATTCTGGAACAACCACCGCGCCGGGATCTACGTGGACGTGGTGAGCGGCGAGGCGCTGTTCAGCTCGCGCGACAAGTTCGACTCGGGGACCGGCTGGCCCAGCTTCACGCGCCCGCTGGAGGCCGCCAACGTCCGCACGCGCGAGGACCGCTCGTACGGCGTGCGCACCGAGGTCCGCTCGGCGCACGGCGATTCGCACCTGGGCCACGTCTTCGACGACGGCCCCCAGCCGACCGGGCTGCGCTACTGCATCAACTCCGCGTCGCTCCGCTTCATCCCTGCCGAGCGGCTGCAGGCCGAGGGCTACGGCCGCTACGCCGCGCAGTTCCGCGCCGCGCCGGCCGCGCACTGACCGAAATCGGCCGGTTCGGTCGGCTGGCGAACGACGGCGGCCCCGGAGCGAGATCTCGCTCCGGGGCCGCGTCGCGTCCGCATCCTTCCCGGCGGTCACTTCGCGATCGCATCTCCCCGCTCCGCCAGCCGCGCTTCGATGCGCGGGTCGGGAACGAGCCAGATCAGCGCGACCACGATGAACAGCACGTCCGACATCCACGGCCGCACGAAGGCCAGGCCGAACGCCGCCAGGTACAGCAGCGGCGAGATCTTCCCCTTCAGATTGCCCCCCGTTGCCTCGGCGAGCGAGGAGCTGGGCCCCTCGTGCTTGATGATGGACGACTGGAGGATGTAGTAGGCGATCGCCGGCATCAGCAGCGACGCCGCGTAGACGGCCGTGGGGACGGTGTCGGTGGGGTGGTCGCCCATCCACGCGGTGGTGGCCGGGACGATGGAGAGCCAGAAGAGGAGGTGCAGGTTGGCCCACAGCACCTTGCCGTTCACGTGTTCGGTCGCGCGGATCATGTGGTGGTGGTTCACCCAGTAGATCCCCAGGTAGACGAAGCTCATGGCGTACGCCACGAACGCGGGCAGCACCTCGCGCAGCGCCCCCAGCTCTCCCCCGTGCGGCATCTTCAGCTCCAGCACCATGATGGTGATGATGATGGCGATGACCCCGTCGCTGAAGGCCTCCATCCGTTCCGTGGTCATGCGGTCGCTGTCCGGTCGATAGGTGGGATCCTCCGAGGTGGTGCGAAAGTCGGGGAAGGCGACGAGGCGCGCAATCCCGGAGGGTGGCCCGCACCGCCCGCGCTCCCTACATTCCCCGCCCCCCGCGCCGAAGGCGGCGCCGGGCTGGGCCGTGTAACCGCGACAACTGGGGAGGCCGGGATGCCGACACGTAACGCGAGCGCCGTGTGGGAAGGCGGGCTGCAGGGTGGGAACGGGCGGTTCGAGGGGGAGAGCGGCGTGCTGAGCGGGAGCTACTCGTTCGGCTCGCGCTTCGGCGAGTCGGGCGGCACCAACCCCGAGGAGCTGCTGGCGGCCGCCGAGGCGGCGTGCTTCAGCATGGCGCTGGCCGTGGGGCTGGAGCAGGCCGGGCACACCGCCACCCGCGTGGAGACCAGGGCCGCGTGCTCCATCAACAAGGTGGCCGAGGGCTTCAAGATCGAGACGATGAAGCTGCGCGTGAACGCCGTGGTTCCCGGGATCGACGAGGCGCAGTTCCAGCAGATCGCGACCGCCACCAAGAGCGGCTGCCCGGTGAGCAAGGCGCTCGCCGGCGTGGAGATCACGCTCGAGGCGACGCTGGAATCCGCTTCGTAAACCGCGGGTGCGAAACTGCGGGTGCGAAACTGCGGGTGCGAGAGTGCGGGTAGTGCGAGAGTGCGAAAGTGGTGCGGGCCGGCTCCCACGCGGGGAGCCGGCCCGTTCGCATTCCCAGGTGTTTACAGCTCGAGGTCACGGAGGAGCGGAGAAACGGAGGTACCGAGGTGTTCTCGGCAGTTCTCCTCCGTTGCTCCGTGTGAGCCCGGGGTTGTCGTTTACTGCGTGCGCGGAAGCGTCTGCGGCTCGCCGCCGGCGGTGCGGATGCGCAGGGCGGTGACGGCGCCGGTCGCGTCGCGCACGAACTCGATGCGCGCCTCGGCCGAAGGGGCGAACACGGTGTCGCTGATGGCGGTGAGCGCGTCGGCCGGGCGGTCGGCGCGGCGCTGGTACATCAGCGTTCCGCCATCCACCGAGACGATGCGGTTGCCGTAGGTGCCGGCGTACGCGGCCAGCGTCGCCGCGGGCACGGCCACCGGGTGCGCCCGGGCCTCCACCATCTCCGCCGCCCAGGCCAGCTCCTGCTTGCGCTGGGGATCCACCTCCGCCGCCGCCAGCGTCTTCAGCGCCTCGGCGTGGGCCACGGTGAGCGCCTCCTCCTCGGGAACGCGGATGTCGGGGAGCACGCCGGTGCCTTCCCACCGCTTTCCCGTCGCCGGATAGAAGGCCGCGCCGATGGAGATGGAGATCGCCGTCTGGCCGGTGAGCGGAAAGGTCATGTTGTTGTAGCCGGCGCCCGAGGTGGCCGTCCCCACCGTCTTGCCGCGCCCGGCGGACTGCAGCGTGAAGGCGAACGCCTCGGCGGCGCTGGCGCTGCGACCGCTGGTGAGGATGTACACCGGCACGTCCAGCCGCTTGGCGCCGTTCACCGGGCGGCTGAAGTTCTTCATCGTGTCACCCATCATCCGCGTGTAGTTCCAGCTCTGCACCGCGCCGTCCGGCTGGAAGTAGCTCATCAGGTAATGCGTCATCTCGCTCCCGCCGCCGTTGTGGCGCAGGTCGATGATCATCGCGTCGGTGTACCGCAGCATCGCCATGGCGCCGTCGATCGCGGCGGCGGCCTCGTCGCCACGCATGAAGCTGGTGATCTCGATGTAGCCCACGTTGCCGGCCAGCCGCTCGGCCCGGGCGACGCCGTAGTTCTGCCGGCGCTGCGCCGCCACGTCGGCCGCGGTGGGCTGCGGCGGGCCACCCTGCGCGCCGCCCCCCTGCCGCGCCATGCGGAAGGCGCTGGCGCCCGGCGTGCCCGCGGCGGGGCGGTAGGTGGTGTAGAGGTGCCCGTCGTGGTTGAACGCCTGCATCTCGCGGGTCAGCGCGTCACCCAGCTGCGCCTCGGTGGCGGCCGCGTCGAACGCGCCGGCGGCCAGGCGGGCGCGCAGGTGGCTGGCGAGCATCCGCCCCGTGTCGGCGAAGGCGTAGTAGCGCGTGAGCAGGCTGCCGGCGCTGTCCACGATCACGCGGCGCGCGGCGGCGTTCAGCGCGCGCTCGGGCACGGCGGGGTTCGGCGCCTGCGCGGCGAGGGGCGACGAGGCCGCGGCGGCGGCGGCGAGGATGGCGGCGAGCAGGGTGCGGATACGCATCGGAACGTCTCGGCGTTCGGAGAGGTCGGTTGTTCCAGCATCAGGCGCCTCGATGGACGCGATGGTGAGTGACGCGAATCCGGGGAATGGTTGTATCGCCTCGTGCGGTTCATCCTCCGCTAATTCGGGAGATGCGATCGCATCGATCCGCGGGCGTCGTCTCCAGGCGGATTCGGCTCCGGCAACGGAGGACTCATGGAGAAATCGAGAAGGAGAACGACGGACCCGAGACGATGGATCCATCGTTCCCCATCGATCCCGGGATTGCGTCACGGCGGGGCTCCGGCGTATCCTCCGGCACACGTGCATCTCCGTTCACCGCCTGCCGTTCCGCCTGATGAAGCGCTATCCCGCGTACGATCCGCCCGAGTACCTGGAGTGGTCGGCCGATGCCGAGCTCCTGCGCGAGTACCGCCAGCGCATCGACGCCGATCCCGAGCGGCGCGAGGCGATCCGCGCGCTGGGCCAGGAGGCGCTCCTGGGCATCTACGCCGGGCTGCTGCGCAACCGCCTGCACGACATCGCCCTCAAGCGGTGGGTGAAGAACGGGGTGATCAGCAAGGCGTGGCTGGGCACGGGCGAGGAGGCGTCGACCATCGGCCCCGTGCACGCGCTGCGGCGCGCGGGCGACGACCGCGACGTGGTGGGGCCCATGATCCGCAACGCGGGCGCCTGCCACGAGATGGGGATGCCCGTCGCCGAGATCTTCCGCACCTACCTGGGCACCTCGGACGGCCCCAGCGGCGGGCGCGACCTGCACGTGGGCGACCTGGCCCACGGCGTGCTTCCGCCCATCTCCAACATCGGCGACGTGCCGCCGGTGATCGCGGGGATCGCGCTCAGCTTCCTGCAGCGCGGGCAGGACCGCGTGGCCATGACCTGGATCGGCGACGGGAGCACCAAGAACGCGGGGATCCACGAGGCGCTGAACTTCGCGGGGGTCAAGCGCCTCCCGGCGATCTTCATCATCCAGAACAACCAGGTGGCGCTGGGCACGCACGTGGGCGTGCACTCCGCCGGGGCGTTCGACGACTGGCCGGCGATGTACGGCCTGGCCGGCGGCGTCTTCGACGGCAACCACGTGCTCGACGCGTACGCCGCCGCGCGCGTGGCCACCGACCGCGCCCGCGCCGGCGAGGGCGCCTCGCTGCTGGTCGCCGAGACCTTCCGCATGGGCGGCCACGCCACGCACGACGAGCGCGAGGCCCGCAACCTGTTCAGCCCCGACATCTTCCAGCACTGGGGGAAGCGCGAGCCGATCGGGATGTACGAGGCCTGGCTCGAGGGCGAGGGGATCGGCCGCGACGTGCTGGAGCGCATCGAGGCCGAGGTGATCGCCGAGGTCGACGCCGCGGCCGACGAGGCGCTGAAGAGCCGCGAGGGCGCCATGCCCGTGGGCGAGAGCGCCGAGCTGGGCGTGTACGCCACCGCGTGAGCGCGCGCCGCGAAACAGCGGCAGGCGATCTTCCGGATCCGCGCCTCGATGCGAGGCGGGAGTCGCGCGCATGGTGGAAAGCGCGCCGCGGGCGGTACAACCTGGCGCTGGTGGCCGGCGGAGTGCTGGCGTTCGCGGGGTACTGCGGCGCGGTGAGCATCTGTATCGGGCGCAACGCCGATCCCGACGTGGAGATCACGATCTTCACCATGGCGTTCCAGGCGGTGGGCTTCGGCATCGCCCTGCTCCTGGCGAACGTGTTCTACGGGCTGGGTCCCTTGGCCGAGCGGATCGTCAGGCCGAGCAGGCCGGAGCCTTTCCGCCAATGGTTGTTCGCGGCCGGGCTGGTGTTCTCGCTGGCACTGATCGCCGTGATCCCGGTGTGGAACCTGTACGACCGCAGCACCCGGCCGTCGCTCCCCCTGCGCGAAGCAAGGGGACGAACGTGGACGTTCCCCGTATCGTGAGGATGGGATGAAGCTGAAGCCGGTGAAGCAGGGCGAGCGCATCCGCCTGCGCGGGAGCGAGGCCGCGCGCCCCGAAGGGCTCCCCGACGACGACGAGCTGAAGGCGCGCACCGAGAAGCTGGTGCAGCAGCTGATCGACCTGCAGGTCGCGCTCTACGCGGAGAGCAAGCGGGCGCTCCTGGTCGTGTTCCAGGCGCGCGACGCGGGGGGCAAGGACGGCGCGGTGAAGCGGGTGTTCGGCCCGCTCAACCCGCAGGGCACCTACGTGCAGTCGTTCAAGGCGCCCACCGAGGAGGAGCTGGCGCACGACTACCTGTGGCGCGTGCACCACTTCGTTCCGCAGAAGGGGTACATCGGCATCTTCAACCGCTCGCACTACGAAGACCTGCTGGTGCCGCGGGTGAAGGGGCTGGTCCCGCCGAAGGTCTGGCGCAAGCGCTTCCGGCAGATCAACGACTGGGAGCGGACGCTGGCCGAGAACGGCGTCACCATCCTCAAGTTCTTCCTCCACGTGAGCCGCGACGAGCAGAAGGCGCGCTTCCTGGAGCGGCTGGACGATCCGACCAAGAACTGGAAGTTCCGCCCGGAAGACCTGGAGGCACGCGGGATGTGGAAGGACTACAGCCGCGCCTACAGCGACATCTTCAAGCGCTGCAGCACGCCATGGGCGCCCTGGTTCATCGTGCCGTCGGACGACAAGCGCGTCCGCGACTACCTGGTCGCGCACCGGGTGGTGCGCGCGCTCAAGCGGATGAACCCGCAGTTTCCCGCGGCCGACCCGGACGTGCTGGCCTGGCGCGACAAGATCAAGTGACACGGTGGATGGGGCGCCCGGCACACGGGCGCCCCGTCGTTCATCGCGGGCGATTGACGGACCGGGCCGGGAGACGCGAGATTTTCCGGCCCGTCGGCGTTCTTCGTCCCTGATCCGGTCCGCCCCGTTCGCCGGGCACCCCCATCTCCCGAAGCACAGCGCATGAAGTGCACGAACTGCGGATTGACGAACGTGGCCGACGCGCGCTTCTGCGTGCGCTGCGGCGTTCCGCTCGCCGCGCCGATGCAGACGGCGGTGCCGCGGCCCACCGGCCCCGTGTTCGACGAGGTGACGCAGCCGTACGCCGCGCCGCAGCCCCACGCGCACCAGCCGTACGCCTCGCAGCCGTTCGGGCAGCCGCAGCCGTACGCTCCCCCGCAGGCGTACGGGCCGCCGCGGCCAGGGGGACCGCACGCCCCTGGATATCCTCCGCAGCAGATGCCCACGCAGCGCGGGCTGCAGCACCAGCCGTGGCAGCCGCGGCAGGGCGGCGGCAACCCGGTGCTCGCGTCGATCCTGTCGGTGATCATCCCCGGGCTGGGGCAGCTGTACAACAGCGACGTCAAGAAGGGGCTGGTGATGTTCGCGATCGCCTTCTTCGGCATCGCCCTGTTCGGCCTCGGGTGGCTGGCGATGATGATCTGGGGCGCGATCGACGCCTACCAGGTGGCCTCGGGAACGGGCCGGCGATGGAGCTGACGCGGATCCCCGGCCTCCACCCCGCCGAGTACGAGCACCCGTTCGACAAGGCGGCGCTCGACGCGCTGGAGAAGACGCGCGGGCTGGAGCTGGTGGTGCGCAAGTTCCACGAGTACGGGATCGAGCGGGTGCTGCGCATCCGCCACACCGGCAGCAACCTGAAGGTGACGCCGCGGAGCGTGCCCGAGCTGTGGGACGCGATGCAGGAGTGCTGCGCCGTGCTGGACCTGCGCGACGCGCCCGACCTGTACGTGGAGCCGGGCGACATCCTGCAGGGCACCTCGGTGGGCGTGGGCCGGCCGCTGGTGGTGGTGACGACCGCCTGCGTGGAGGCGCTGACGCCCGCCGAGCTGCGCTTCATGCTCGGCCGCGAGGTGGGGCACATCAAGAGCCAGCACGCGCTCTACCACGACCTGGGCTCGGTGCTCCCCATCCTCGCCGACCTGCTGGGGAGCGCCACGATGGGCGTGGGCACGCTGCTGGGGATGGGGCTGCAGGCCGCGCTGCTCAAGTGGGTGCGGATGTCGGACTACACGGCCGACCGCGCGGGGCTGCTGGCCTGCCAGGACGTGCCGGCGGCCACGATGGCGCTGGCCAAGGTGGCCGGCCTGCCGCAGCGGCTGTACGAGACCTTCGACACCAACGAGTGGGTGGCGCAGGCGCGCGACTTCGAGGCGTTCGACGGGATGTACGACCGGCTGGTGAAGTTCGCCACCCTCTTCTGGGACGAGAAGCCGTCGTGGGCGGTGGTCCGCGCGCACGAGTTCCTCAAGTGGGTCGAGAGCGGGCAGTACCACGCCGTTCTCGGGCGCCAGACCCGGCTGGCCGCGCCCGGCCCGGTGGCGCCCAACTTCCCTCCGCAGATCCACGCGATGGCGGGGGTGAGCTACTGCCCGCAGTGCGGCAACCGCATCGAGGGCCCCGCCACCTTCTGCTGGCGCTGCGGCACGCGCCTGATCCCCGACACCGTGATGCTGGCGCCCCCCACGCGCTGAGCTCGCGGCGCTCCCTCGCTCGTGGTTCGCGCCCGACCGCCCTCGACCAGTGAACACGGAGCGGCGCAGCCGCCCTCTTCTTGCGGTTCCGCGCTCGAGTTCGCGTCAGCCTTCCGTCTTCTCCTCCGCCAGCTCCACCTCGAGCCCGAAGGTGGCGGCGAAGAGATCCGCCTTGCGCCGCAGCGCCCAGCGCTCGAGGAGAAGGTCGGCCTCGCCCTCGATCTCCACCTCCAGCTTCAGCTTCTTGCCCCGCGTGACCCGCGCGGCCACGGCGCGCACCGCCTGCAGGTGCTCGCGGTCCAGCGCGTCGGCGATGCGCAGGAGCGAGGCGAGCTTCACCACGCGCTGCCGGTCTTCGTCGGGGAGGGTGGTGAACGCCACGTGGTGCTCGGCGGGAACCCCCTTGCGGTGGTAGCGCGCCACGTTGGCGATGATCTCGGTCTCGCGCGTGGTGAACTCGGCGATCTCGCTGTTGGCGATCAGGTAGAGCGAGTGCTTGTGGTGCTTCTTGTAGCCCACGAAGGCGCCGATGTCGTGCAGCACGGCGGCGGCCAGCAGCATCCGCCGCTCGCCGGGCTCCATCTTGTGCACGGCGGCGAGCTGGTCGAAGAGGGAGCCGGCCAGCTTCATCACGTGCAGCGCGTGCGCCTCGTCGAAGAGATAGCGCCGGCCCAGCGCCATCGCGCCGGCAACGGCCTGGCGGTCCTTGCGGTCTTCGTGCGCCTGGTGGCTGGCCAGGTCCTCGGCCAGGTCGATCAGCACGCCGTCCTTGAGGCCCACCGCGGGAACCAGCAGCGCCTCGGCGTTGGCGAGCGAGGCCACGCGCTCGTAGATCATCCCCGCCGGCAGGATCACGTCGGCCCGGTCCTCGCGCAGCCCCAGCTTGTCGATGCGCTGGCGGTAGCTGAGCTTGGAGAGCATCTCCATCACCGCGCGCAGCATGGGCATGGGGATGGCGGCCACCTTTCCCCGCCCCGGCTCCTGCCCGGCCAGCCGCGCCAGCGCCTCGGCGTTGCCGCCGGTCGCGATGGTCCCCTTGGGCTTCCAGTGCTGGGCGATGGTGGGGATCTGCAGCGTGGCCGCATACTCGCGCAGCAGCCGCTGGAAGCGCCCCGGCTCGTCGCCCGAGCTGCTCAGCTCCTCCAGCAGGCGCACCGAGCCCATCACGTGGCTCTCGCTCCAGAGGATGCCGTTGGCATCCACCAGCGACACCTCCACGCTCCCGCCGCCCACGTCCACGGTGATCCACTTGTCGTCGCCCATCTTCACGTGCGTGGCGATGGCGACGTTCACGAGCCGCGCCTCCTCGGCGCCGGTGATCACCTCCAGGTCGATCCCCGCCTCGCGCCGCACGCGGGCCACCATCTCGGCGCCGTTGCGGCTTTCGCGCGTGGCGCTGGTCGCCACCGCGCGGTAGTGCTCGATCCCCAGCGCCTCCATCCGCCCGCGAAAGCCCTTGATGGCGTCGACCGCCGCCGCCATCGCCTCGGGCGTGAGCTTGCCCGAGAGGAAGACGTCGTGCCCCAGGCGGACGGCCACGCGCGTCTCCTCCAGCACCTGGTACTCGCCCAGCGCGCTGAACTCGGCCGCCAGGAAGCGGATGGCGTTGCTCCCCACGTCCACCGCGGCCACGCGCAGGGGGAACCCCGGTTGCGGGGCGGCGGCTTTCCGGGCGCGGCTCAGGGCCTTCAGCAGGGGCATCGGATCACGGTCCAGGTTCGGGCGCGGCGACACCGGCATCGTCCGCGAACAGCATCATCCACCCTCGCGCGCCCCCGGTCAAGCGCCGGGCCCACATCGTTGCACGGGAGGGATCCACGGCACGCGTGGAGGAACCGTGCCGCGCCCCCCCATCCGCCGCATCCCCATCCCCCGGAACCGCAGAAACCGCGACCAGCGAGCAAGCCTGAACACGCCTTCGATCCTCCCGCTTTCTCCTCCGTTCTTCCGCTCCTCCAAGTGAGCCATGCAGTTACACCTCCCACGATACCGCCGATTCCGCCTCCCGCACCCTTCGAACGAGCGTTCGACACACGGTTGACACGAACGGACGCGCGGGGTAGTGTTCGGCCTCGGCAAATCCGCGCGCAACGGGCACTTGGCCCTCCCCGCGCGCCGCGAACGGCACCCTCGAAAATCGGCGTTCCTGGATGAAGGATCTCGTCACCCTGCGCGTCAACGGCGACACCCACGAGGCGGCGGTGCCCACGCACTGGACGCTGCTGGAGACGCTGCGCTACGCCATCGGCCTCACCGGCAGCAAGCAGGGGTGCGACAAGGGCGATTGCGGCGCCTGCACCGTGTGGGTGGACGGCGTCCCCACGCTCAGCTGCATCACGCCGGTGTACGAGGCGGTGGGCGCCGAGGTGCGCACGGTGGAGGGGCTCGCGGGGTTCCGCACCGGCCCCGGCGCGCCGCACCCGCTGCAGGACGCGTTCGACATCTGCGGCGCCGCCCAGTGCGGATTTTGCACCCCCGGCATCCTGATGAGCGCCGCCGCCCTGCTCGAAGAGAACGTGCGCCCCACCCGCGGCGACATCCGCGAGGCGCTTTCGGGAAACCTGTGCCGGTGCACCGGCTACACCAAGATCCTGGACGCGGTGGAGCTCGCCGCCGCCCGCCTGCGTGGCGAGGTGGAGCTGTCGCCCGTGGAGCGCGACGTGCTGCTCCCGCCCGACAGCGCCCTGGCCGCCGCCGCCGAAGAGGCTTCCCGATGAGCGACTGGACGCGCCAGAGCGACCCGCCCGCCGAGACCGGCGGCACCGGCACGCCGATGGTGGACGAGGTTCCCCGCCCCGACACCGGCGCCGTGCCGCTGCACCCGCGCGAAGACGGCTACAACGCCGAGCTCAGCGTGATCGGCCGGCGGATGCGCAAGACCGACGGGCTCTCCAAGAGCACCGGCCGCGCGCGCTACACCGACGACATCACCCTGCCGGGGATGCTGCACGGCAAGATCCTCCGCTCGCCGCACCCGCACGCCCGCATCCTGTCGATCGACACCTCCGCGGCCCAGGCGCTGCCGGGGGTGTTCGCCGTGGTCACGGGCCAGGAGATGCCCACGCCCTACGGCATCATCGTGTGGACGCCCGACGAGCAGGCGCTGGCCACCGACAAGGTGCGCTACATCGGCGATGGCGTGGCCGCCGTGGCCGCGGTGGACGAGGACACCGCCAATCGCGCGCTGGAGCTGATCCACGTCGACTACGAGCTCCTTCCCGCGATTCTCGACCCCGAGCACGCGCTGACGCCGGAAGGCGCGGCGACGCCGGTGCACGAGGCCAAGAAGGAGGGGCACAACGGCAACATCTCCAAGATCGTCAAGCTGGAGTTCGGCGAGCTGGAGGCGGGGTTCCAGAAGAGCGACGTGGTGATCGAGGGCGAGTACTTCTTCGAGGGGACCACGCACACCCCCATCGAGCCGCACTGCGCCATCGGGATGTGGGAAGAGGGCGGCCTCTCCGTGGGCCGGCTCACCGTGTGGTCGTCGACCCAGGTGCCGCACTACCTGCACCGCGAGCTGGCCAAGGTGCTGGAGCTGGACCCGGCGCGCGTCCGCGTGATCCAGCCGGCCGTGGGCGGCGGCTTCGGCGGCAAGAGCGAGCCGTTCGACCTGGAGTTCTGCGTCGCCAAGCTGGCGATGAAGACCGGGCGCCCGGTGAAGATCCTCTACACCCGCGAGGAGGTCTTCCTCGCCCACCGCGGCCGGCACCCGTTCAAGATGAAGTACCGCGTGGGCGCCACGCGCGACGGCAAGCTGGCGGCGGTGGACGCGAAGACGCTGCTGGACGGCGGCTCATACTCGTCGTTCGGGCTGGTGACCACGTACTACTCGGGGCAGCTGCTCACCGCGCCGTACGAGATCCCGGCGTACCGCTTCAACTCCACGCGCGTGTTCACCAACAAGCCGGCGTGCGGCCCCAAGCGCGGCCACGGCAGCGTGCAGCCGCGCTTCGCCTTCGAGGTCTCGCTCGACAAGCTCGCCGAGCGGCTGGCGATCGACCCGATCGAGCTGCGCCGCCGCAACTTCATGGGCGGCTACCGGCGCACGGTCAACGAGCTGCGCGTGACCTCCAACGGCTTCCTGCGGTGCCTGGATGCCGTGGAGCGGGCCAGCGGATGGAAGGAGAAGTTCCGGAAGATGGGGTTCGGCCGCGGGATCGGCGTGGCTGGCTCGTGCTACATCTCGGGGACGAACTACCCCATCTACCCCAACGCCATGCCGCAGTCCGCCGTGCAGATCCAGGTGGACCGCAGCGGCCGCGTCACCGTGTTCAGCGGCGCCAGCGACATCGGCCAGGGGTCGGACTCGGTCCCCGCCTACATCGTGTGCGAGGAGCTGGGGGTGCCGCTGGATTACGTGCGCATCGTGGCCAGCGACACCGACCTGACGCCGGTGGACCTGGGCGCCTACTCCAGCCGCGTGACCTTCATGATGGGGAACGCCTGCATCGACGCCGCGCGCAAGATCAGGCGGCAGGTGCAGGAAGCGGTCGCCGAGGAGTGGGGGGTGAAGCCCGGCCGCGTGCTGCTGGCCGGCGGCCGCGCGATGGACGCGCAGGACACCGGCCGCAACATCCCGATCCGCGAGGCGTTCAACATCGCCGAGGCGAAGGTGGGGACGCTGGGCGCCGTGGGCTGCTACAACACGCCCAAGGACGTGCACGGCGACTACCGCGGCGGCACCATCGGCGCCAGCCCGGCGTACTCGTTCACCGCGCACGCGGCCGAGGTGGAGGTGGACGCGGAAACGGGGTTCGTGGACGTGAAGAGCATCTGGGTGGCGCACGACTGCGGCCGCGCGCTGAACCCCACCATCGTGGAGGGGCAGATGGAGGGCTCGGCGTACATGGGCTTCGCCGAGGCGCTGATGGAGCAGCACATCCTGAAGGATGCGGACCACGGCCGCGCCGGGCTGCACAACGCGCCCAGCCTGCTGGACTACCGCATCCCCACCTCGCTCGACACGCCGGAGCTGCGCTCGCTGATCGTGGAGAGCATCGACCCCGAGGGCCCGTACGGCGCCAAGGAAGCCGGCGAGGGCCCGCTGCACCCGTCCATCCCCGCGATCGCCAACGCCATCTACGACGCCGTGGGGGTGCGGATGGACTCGCTCCCCTTCAGCCCGCCGCGCGTGTGGCGCGCGCTGCAGGAAAAGGCCGCGCGCGAGCAGGCCGAGCCCGAGCGCTACGCCGCGGACTGAGCCGAGAGAGTTGGACACGTCCGAGGAGATGACCGCCCGAAAGCGGCCACGTCAAACGCTCACACCTTACGCCGTTTTCGATTAGCTTTCCAGGGCACATGTGACGCTCTGGACGGCAGACGATTCCGCCCACGAGCGTGACGAAGGAGAATCCGATGAAGATCCTGAAGCTCCCGCACCGGGCAACCGTCGAGGACCTGCTGGCCCTCGACGAGAAGGCGGAACTCGTCGATGGCCAGATCGTTCTGATGGGTACCACAGGCGTCCGCCCGGCACGTGCAGCCGCCCGCATCTGGAAAAGCCTCGAGGCGCACGAAGTATCGTGCGGTGGCGGTACCGCCGTTCCCGAAGGTGGCGTGTTCCTGGTCGACCTCCCGAACCGGGAATCGTTCTGCCCCGATGTAGCCTGGTACTACGGGAAGGAAGTCGATGGTCCCGTGGAGGGTCCGCCGGCGCTGGCGGTGGAAGTTCGCAGCTCGGGTGACTATGGTCTGCGAGCCGAGCGGAACATGGCCGCGAAGCGAGCCGAATACTTCGCGGCGGGCACTGCCGTGGTGTGGGACGTCGATGTCCTTCGTGGCCAGGTGATCCGTGCGTACCGCGCCGATGATCCCGATCACCCGGCCATCTACCGGCGCGGCGAGGTCGCGGAGGCGAAGCCGGCGGTGCCCGGGTGGCGCTTCCTCGTCGACACGCTGTTCCCCGCAGGCTGACACGGCGAGCCGCACGAGCTCCGCCCCGCCGAGCGATTCATCAGTCAGCCGTTCTCCATCCGCGCATCCGGCACGCGGGCTGCTCGCGTACTCACTCCCATGCGAACCCTCCTGCTCGCCCTTTCCGCGATGCTGGTGGCCGCTCCGGCGGCGGCACAGCACTGCTGGCCATCGATCGTCGCGCTGGTGGTGCGTGACGCAGACGGCGCCGTCCTGGACCCGGCGCGGCTCGACAGCTTCACCTACGCGCCGAAGCGGCGGGAGACCGCCGACTTCCAGGTGCGCGCGGTGCGGGTCGACACCACCGACCAGAACTCGTTCGACCGCGGGGCCACGCCGGTGCTGACGTGGTACGGCCAGGGCGACTGCCGCGTGGACATGCGCGAGGTGGTGCTGCACCGCGGCGGGAGCGTGATGCGGCTGTGGATGGACCTGCACGTCGACACCGAGGCCAACCCCGGCAGCTCGTATTTCATGCTCGACACACCGCCTTTCGCCGCCGGCACCTGGCGGCTGGACGTGTGCCGCATGCCCGATGGCGGGCAGAACGGCTACACACCGGTTCCGCCCCGGTGGACGCGCGTGTCGGCATCGGGGAACGCCGCGGCCGCGTGGCAGGCGCCGCAAGGATGCCAGGGAACCGTGAAACCGTGATCCGTCTCCCGCTCTTTCCGCTCGCGGTGGTGCTCTTTCCCGGCGCGCCGATCCAGCTGCACATCTTCGAGCCGCGCTACCGGCAGATGGTGGCGTGGTGCGTGGAGAGCGACAACCGCTTCGGGCTGGTCTACCACGATCCCGATCGCCACGGGCCTTTCATGATCGAATCGGGCCAGGTGGGCACCGTGGCCGAGATCCTCAAGTTCCAGCCGCTCCCCGACGGCCGCTCGCTGATCTACTGCCGCGGCGTGGAGCGCTTCGTGATCGAGGATGGCGTGGAGAGCGACGCGCTCTACCACGAGGCGGTGGTGGAGCCGTACGAGGACGAAGCCGACGAGGAGGAGATCGGCCCGCGGCGAAAGGATTCGGTGGCGCTCTTCTTTCGCGTGCTGCGCGAGGCGGTGGGGCACGAGGAGAAGCTGCCGGTGGTGGATCCCGGCCGCGAGGTGGCCTTCCGCATCGCGCAGGCGATCAAGATCGACCCCGCCTGGCAGCAGCGCCTGCTGGAGACCCGCACCGAATCCGGCCGCCTCGACATCCTCGACGACCTCCTCCGCGCCGTGCTCGACGCCCACGCCCGCGGCGAGTGGAGCCCCGATCCGGGTTGAATGGTCAACTCGCGCCCCGGAGGCATTGAACCCGAGATCGCGTTCCTCCAGATTGGAGGATAAAAGGAGGAACAGTGGCTACGTTGAACATCAAGAACCTGCCCGATTCACTCTATGATGCACTGAAGTCTCGGGCCGAGTCGCAGCACCGCTCCATCGCTCAAGAAGTCACGCACATCTTGGCGGATGCGCTCGCGCAGACCCCTCCTCTTTCCATCCTGGAGCTCCGGGGGCTCGGCACGGATGTGTGGAACGGCATCGATGCCACCCGCCACGTTGCCGACGAGCGGGATGCGTGGGACTGATCGACCACCTGGGCACCGGCCCGGTCGCGGTCGACACCTCGGCCTTTCATCTATCTCATCGAGCAAAATCCGCTCTTCCTGCCGGTAGTGGATCCGTTGTTCGCGGCCGCTGATCGCGGAGAGTTTTCGATCGTTACCTCGGCGGTGACGCTGATGGAGGTCCTTGTCGTGCCCTACCGGGCCGGCGACCTGGGATAGGCGAATCGCTACGAAACCCTCCTGACGCGAAGCCGCAACGTACGCTTGAAGGAGTTGGACCGGGCGGTGCTCCGGGCGGCGGCGCAGCTTCGGGCCGTTACCTCGGTACGCACTCCCGACGCGCTGCAGCTCGCGGCCGCGCTCGTTGAGCGCTGCACGGCGTTCGTGACGAACGATCGCAAGCTACCAGCGCTTCACGGTTTGCCGATTTCCCAGATCGGCGACTACACCTGAACCAAATCTGGTGAAGCGTGGTGCGACAATCACGAAAGCCCCTCGCCGGATGATCCGGCGAGGGGCTTTCTCGTCCATGGCCGACCGCGTGCCCCTCAGTCGATGGTGGCGACGGCGGCGACCTGGGCGGCGGAGGGGACGGCGTTCTCCTCGTCGCGGAAGGTGTCGAACACCTCCATCAGACGATCGATGTCGGCGCGGTTGCTGGCGATGCCGAGCGAGGCGCGGATGGCGCCCACGGCCTGGTCGCCCATGCAGTCGGAGAACTGCTGCAGGGTGAAGGTCTCGGGCGTGAGCGTCTGGATGCAGCGGAACGCTTCTTCGTCGTGGTAGTCGAAGGCGAACTCGGCCGCGCCGGGGTTGCAGAAGAAGCCGGTGCGGATGGAGATGTTCGCCTCGTTGGCGCGCTGCTCCACCACGCGGAAGTCCACCAGCTCGCCCTCTGGATCCAGCAGGTTGAAGGCGACGGTGCCGCCGCGCCGCTCGATCCCGTCGGGCCCGTACACCCGCACCAGCGGCGCGCCGTTGCTGTGCGTGGCGCCCTCCAGCCGATCGAGCAGCTCGGCGGTGAGCCCCATCACGTGGGCGTTCACCGCCTCGATGCCGATCTCCTCGATGAACTCCAGCCCGGCGGCGGCGGCCGTGATCCCCAGGTAGTTGGGGGTGCCGTCCTCGAAGGCGCGCGCGGTCACGTGGCTCAGGAACACCGGGTTCTGCGCCGAGACGAAGCGCACGGTGCCCCCCGAGAACCAGGGCCGGTGCAGCTCGCCCATCACGTTGCGGCGCACCAGCAGCGCGCCCACGCCGGTGGGGAAGCCGAACATCTTGTAGAAGCTGAGGCAGACGAAGTCCGGCGTGTGGCGGCGCAGGTCCAGCGGGTTGGTGGGGACGAAGGCCGCCGCGTCCAGCAGCACGTGATAGCCGTGCTCGCGCGCCACGTCGATCCACTCCAGCGGATGCTTCACCCCCGAGAAGTTGGACTGTGCGGGGAAGGCGAAGAGGTTGGGCCGGGTACAGTCGGGACAGCTCAGGTGCTCGCGCAGGTCGTCCACGCGCAGCTCGTGGTTCAGCGGCACGTACCGCACCTCGGCGCCGCGCGACGACGCGTACTCGCGCATCCCGTTGACCGAGTTGTGGTTGTCGGCCGTGAGCAGGAACTGCACGCCCGGCTCCCACGGGTACGCCTCGGCCACCAGCTTCAGCGCGCCGCTGGCGTTGAGGGTGAAGACGATGTCGTAGTGCTCGGGGTCGGCATTGAAGAACTCGAGCACCTTCAGCCGCGCCTCTTCCACCTTCTGGGTGGAGGCCTGCGAGGTGGGGTTCCGCGAGTGCGGGTTGCCCAGCACGCTGTGGCACAGGTACTCGGCGTGCGCACGCACCTGGCTCTCGGCGTACAGTCCGGCGCCGGTGTAGTCCAGGTACACGTGCCCCTGCTCGTCCAGCCGGCTGAACTCGCGGCGGCGCAGCTCGGCGAAGGTGTCGTTCATCTCGGCGGCAACCTGGATCGCGAGGAAACGTAAGGCGCAGTCCCGCAAGCGCTTGAAAAGCTATCCCCGAAACGCCGGTGAATCAACCGCATCCCCCCGCGCGAATGCTCCCGGATCGCCCACTCTCGCACGCAAATCGAACGATCCCAGGAAGCTAGCCTCCAAGCCAGGCCGATCCCGTGGGTGTGCCCGCAACGGATTCGCAGTTCCACGGGCCGAGCGGCCGGCCGCCTCACCCGCGGACGACCGCCACCCGCTGGAATGCGGTCAGGCGCCCGGGCTCGCCAGCCCCAGGCCGTCGCGCACGGAGTCGGCGGTGATGTCGAAGCGGTCGGCGTTCCACTCGGGCTTGCCGCCGCGCAGCACGATCACCTGCGGCGACTGGTGGGTGATTCCCGTGCGCTCGGCGAGATAATCCGACACCTCGCGCTGGGCGTTCACGTCCACGCGGTACACGGGCACCGGCTCGCCACCGCGCAGCAGCGATTCCATCTCGCGGCTGGCGTTGGCGCTGATCGGGCACTGCGTGCTGTGCTTGAACAGGAGCGCCGTCTCTTCGCCCAGCGCCGCGTCGGCATCCTGCCGCGTCATCAAGTCCTTCATCCAAAACTCCTTGCGTGGGTGGCCCCGGCGGCGGCGAACGATCACGCCCGCCGCACGGGAGACCGTTTCCCCCGCGCAACGGGCGTACCGTGGCGACAACCACCGGAGCCCTCGTGAGCGCCAAGACCAAGTTGGCAGTCCCCGTGGCCCCCGTGGCTCGCGCGAAGCGCCCCTTTCGTCGTTCAGCCGTTCTTCAGCGCATCCCCGAGGTCGATTGTGGTTCAGCCGGCCCGGATCGTCTGCCCGCCTTCCCACATCGCGCCGGGCTCCAGCCGCACCGGCTCCACCGCGCACGCCGCCTCCACGCAGACGAAGCGAGGATACGCATCCTCGCCCAGGTCGCCCATCGCGCGCGCCTTCTCGGCCCACGGGTTCCAGACCACGGCATCGCGGAAACCGTGCTTGGTGATGGCGATGGTGCGTCTCTCCGCCTGGTCGCGGACGCGGATCTCGGGCGGCGCGTTCACGTAGATGCGATCGGTCTCGCCCGCGAAGCGCAGCTCGGCCGCGTCTTCCACGGCCTCGCCACCCGCGACCTTGTCGATGTAGCGCAGGCCGTTCAATCCATCGATCGTGGTCCGCGTGATGTCGCCGACACGAATATAGGTGTGGAGCGCGGTGGTGAACTCGAACACACGGTCGCCGGTGTTGTGCACCGCGAGCGTGATCGCCAGCCCATCGCCCAGATGGACGCGGAGCTCGGCGCGGAAGGCGTGGTCCCACACCGCGCGCGTCTCCGGCGTATCGGCGAGCACGAGCGTGGCGGAGTCGGCGTCGCACTCGGCGAGCATCCAGGCGGAGGTGCGCGCGAAGCCGTGCTTGGGGAGCGGCCCCTGCCCGGCGAACTGCGGAAAGATCACGGGGATCCCGCCACGGATCGCCTCGCCGGCGCCGAAGCGCGAGCGCGGGCTCAGGAACAGCACCTCGTCTCCCGACGCCGTGGTCCAGCGCGCCACGTGGCCGCCGTGCAGGTAGATCTCCGCGCGTCCACCCTGGAAGGACGCGAGGACGACGCGAGGGAGACCACCCTCGCCGGGCTCGACGTTCGGATCGTTGGCCGTCATCGGGGGAGATGGAGGTGCGGTTGGCGTGCGGTGGAATCGAAGGGGCCGGCCGAATCTGGCCCGCGCGGCGGCGTGTGGCAAACCGCCGCGCGTGCAGGATGGCTAGCGCGTGGAGTCGTTCCCCGAGGGCGAGGTGGGGATGACGATGGTGTCGCGCGGCGCGTTCGGGTTGGGCGCGGGCGTCACCGGAGCATCGACCGGAGGCGCCGGCGGCGGAGCCGGGGGCGGCGCGGGCGGAGGCGTCACCGGCGCCGGCTCGGGCTGCGGCTCCGGCTGCTGCACCGGTTCCGTGGGCTGCGGCTGCGGCTGGGCCGGGCGCGGGCGCGGCTGGGCCGGCGGCGCGCTGGGCCGTGTCACGGGCGGCGCCGACGGTGGCGCGGCAGGCGCCGGGCGCGGGGCGCTCGGCACGGTCACAGGCGGAGTGACCGTCGGCGGGCGCACGGGCGCGGAAGGCGGCGCCGATGGCGCGATTCCCGGCGTGGCGGAGATCCCCGCGGGCGGGGTCGGCGGGGCGGACACGCCGGTCCCGCCGTCATCGCCCGAGGTGCCGGCATCCACCGTCCCGCCGCTCGCATCCGTGTCCGCACCCGCATCGGTGCCCGGCGCGGGCTGCGCGGCCACGGGCCCGTCCGTGGACGCATCGTCCCCACCCGTCGCGGCCGGGGCGGACGCGGTGTCGCCGCGCGTGGCGGCGGTCGCCTCGCCATCGCCGCCACCGCGGTTCATCGCCCACACCCCCGCAGCCACGGCGGCCAGCAGGAGCAGCACGAGGAGGAGCGGCGCCTTGCTGCGGCTGCGCGTGGCCACGGCGCCGGCACGCGGACCCACCGTCGCGGCGGGGACCGGCTCGCGCGGCGCGGGTGTCGCGACCGGAGCGGCGGGTTGGACGGCCGGCGGTGGCGGCGCGGAGTAGACGATGGTGGCGTCATCCGGGATCGCGGCGACGGCGGGGCCGGTGGGCGCCAGGATGGTGCGGTCGTCACTTCGCATCGCCTCGTCGAGCGCATGGCCGAAGACCGAGGCGTCCGGGTAGCGCGCCTCGGGATCGTCCGCCATCGCCCGCTCGATCACGGCCTGGACCGCGACGGGGACGGTGGGCGCCAGCTCGCGAATGGGGCGCACGGCCTCGCGGCCGCGCAGGCGCCGGCCCTCGCCCGCGGCGAACGGCTTCTCGCCGGTCAGCAGCTGGTACCCCACCACGCCCAGGCTGAAGACGTCGGCGGCGCAGGTCAGGTGGCGCTCGCCGCGGATCTGCTCGGGGGCGGCGTAGGCGGCGGTCAGCGGGTTCTCGTCCGCCTGCGTGCGCGTGAGCTCCGCATCTTCCGTCACCACCCGCGCGATGCCGAAGTCGAGCACCACCACGCGAAACGGGTCGGTGTCGTGCGGCTCGGCCAGGAAGATGTTCCCCGGCTTCACGTCGCGGTGGATGATCCCCGCGGCGTGGCCCACGGCGATCCCCTCCGAGGCCTCGCGCAGGATCTGCAGGCCCACGTCCGTTCCCGGGCGCCCCTCGCGCTTGAAGAGCTGCGCCAGCGTCTCGCCGCGCAGCATCTCCATCACCAGGAAGTCCAGCCCCAACTCCGGGTCGGTGCCGAAGTCGTGGACGGTGATCACGTTGGGGTGATGCGGAAGCCCGGCGGCCGCGCGTGCCTCGCGCTCGAAGCGCTCGCGCAGCCGCTCGCGCGTGTCGGCGTCGGGCGGGGCGAGGGTGATGATCTTCACCGCCACGTCGCGGCCCAGCCGCTCGTCCACGGCACGATACACCGCCGCGAAGCCGCCCAGGCCCACCACCTCTTCGATCCGGTACCGCTTCACCAGCGTCTTGCCGGTGAGCAGGTTCTCCAGTCCAGCCATCCGCGTGCCGGTCAGGGCTTTCACTCGCGTGGCAGGCGCCACGCGTAGAACCGTGTGTCACGGCAAGATGCGAACCGGCGGCGGCGGGACGGGGAACGACGCGACGGAGTGGGACCGGGCTCTCTCGATCTTCCTCGGCTCGAAAAAGTTATGGGTGGCGGTCTGTCGACGTGATCCACCGGGCCGCGTTGTTGCCGGCTTCCGCGCGGGACCGCACTTTGCCTGCGCGTTGGGCAAACCTCGTCACAGGGCTGGATCGATGGATCGCAACTTCCACAACGTCTACTCGCACGGGTTCGTGCGCGCGACGGTCTGCATCCCGTCGCTGCGCGTGGCCGATCCCGCGTACAACGCCGAGCGCACGCTGGGGCTGGCCCGCCGCGCGCACGAGCTGCACGCGGCGGTGGCGCTCTTCCCCGAGCTGGGGATCAGCTCGTACTCGGCGGATGACCTCTTCCACCAGAGCGCGCTGCTGGACGCCACGGTGCAGGCCATCGACCGCATCGTGCGCGAATCCGTCGCGCTCACGCCGGTGCTGCTGGTGGGCGCGCCGCTGCTGTTCGAGGGGAAGCTCTTCAACTGCGCGGTGGTGATCCATCGCGGGCGCATCCTCGGCATCGTGCCCAAGAGCTATCTGCCGAACTACCGCGAGTTCTACGAGAAGCGGCAGTTCACCTCGGGGCGGATGGCGGTGAGCCGCGAGGTGCGCTTCCTGGGGCAGGAGGTGCCCTTCGGCAACGACCTGGTGTTCGACGCGGTCAACGTCGACGGCTTTCGCCTGGGCGTGGAGATCTGCGAGGACGTGTGGGTGCCGATCCCGCCGAGCACCTGGCTGGCGATGGCGGGGGCCACCCTCGTGGCCAACCTCAGCGCCAGCAACATCACCCTGGGGAAGGCCGAGTATCGCCGCCAGCTCTGCGCCGGGCACAGCGGGCGGATGATCTGCGCGTACCTGTACTCCGCCGCCGGGCCGGGCGAATCGACCACCGACCTGGCGTGGGATGGGCACGCCATGATCCACGAGAACGGCGAGCTGATCGCCGAGAGCCAGCGCTTCGCCGACGACGAGCAGGTGATCGCGGGCGATGTCGACCTGGAGCGGCTGGCGCAGGACCGGATGCGGATGACCAGCTACAGCGACTCCACCGGCGCGTACCGCGAGCGCATCCGCGAGGTGCGCACGGTGCCGTTCGAGTTCGCCGTCCCCGCGGCCACCGTGCCGCTGATGCGCGCCGTCCCCCGCTTTCCCTACGTGCCGGACGACCCGGCGCTGCTGGACCAGCGCTGCTACGAGGCGTACAACATCCAGGTGCACGGGCTGATGAAGCGCCTGACCGCCACCGGGATCGAGAAGATCGTGATCGGCGTGTCGGGCGGACTGGACTCGACGCACGCGCTGATCGTGGCGGCGCGCACGATGGACCGGCTGGGGCTGCCGCGCACCAACATCCTCGCCTACACCATGCCCGGCTTCGCCACCAGCACGGGCACCAAGGGGAACGCCTGGGCGCTGATGCGCGCGCTGGGCGTGACGGCACAGGAGATCGACATCCGCCCCAGCGCCACGCAGATGCTCAAGGACCTGGGCCACCCGTTCGCCGGTGGCGAGCCGGTGTACGACGTGACCTTCGAGAACGTGCAGGCGGGGGAGCGCACCAGCCACCTCTTCCGGCTGGCCAACCAGCTGAACGGGATGGTGCTGGGCACGGGTGACCTGAGCGAGATCGCGCTGGGGTGGAGCACCTACGGCGTGGGCGACCAGATGTCGCACTACAACGTGAACGCCAGCGTCCCCAAGACGCTCATCCAGTACCTGATCCGCTGGGTGATCGGGAGCCGGCAGTTCAGCGACGAGACCGGCCGTGTCCTCCAGGCGATCGTGGACACGGAGATCAGCCCCGAGCTGGTCCCCCACGCCGAGGGCGCCGAGGACACCGGCGAGCCGGCGCAGAAGACCGAGGAGAAGATCGGCCCGTACGAGCTGCAGGACTTCAACACCTACTACGTCACGCGCTTCGGCTTCCGGCCGAGCAAGGTGGCGTTCCTGGCGCTGCACGCCTGGGGCGACGTGGCCGCGGGAACCTGGCCCGCGCTGGTGCCGGACGTGAAGCGCCGCGCGTACGACCTGGGGACGATCCGCCACTGGCTGGAGGTGTTCGCCTTCCGCTTCTTCAAGATCAGCCAGTTCAAGCGCTCCGCCTCGCCCAACGGCCCCAAGGTCGGCTCCGGCGGCTCGCTTTCGCCCCGCGGCGACTGGCGCGCGCCCAGCGACAGCGAGGCGACGGTGTGGCTGGACGAGCTGCGGCAGAACGTGCCGGAGGCGTAGGGGGCGGCGGGCGGCGACACAGGTTGGACATCGGAGCATACGACGAGGCCCGCTCGGGAGACGAGCGGGCTTCGTGCGTGGGGCAGGGATCGGCGTGGCGGCGGGTTGGCCCTCTCCCCCCGACCCCCTCCCCCAAAACTGCCTGGGGGAGGGGGAGAATCTCGGTGGGGTGAGAGGCTTCTCCTCGCGTCCTCCGCCACGCTGAAACGTTCGTGCGCGCCATCGGGCCGCAGGGAGCGCAGACCATCGTCCCTCTCCTGCGGTTCGGGGGAGGGACAGGCGCCCCCAGGCGCCAGGGAGAGGGCGCCCGCGGCGTGCCTAAGTCGTTGACTCGCAACGCACATCCGCGCACAACATCTGTCGTCGTGGCACGGGGCTGGCGAGGGGGGCGGCATCCGGCCGGGGTGGCCGGGCGCCCTCGTGACTCCTGCCGCCGCGGCCGATGCAGCACCCGCTCTCTCCAAATCCCATCGAACCGCCCGCGGAGCTCCTGGCAACCGCGCTGCCGGTGAGGACGGAGCCCGCAATCGAATCGTCCCCCGCTGCCGTGGCGGTTCCGCTGGCGGGGGAGGATGGGGCGGCGGTCGAGCTCGCGGCCGAGGCGGAGCTGGCGGCCGAGGCGCGGGAGATGGAGGCCGTGGCCGAAGAGGTGCCCCGCGGCGGGATGCCGTGGCTGCGGTGGCTGCTGATGACGGGGCTGCTGGCCCTCGCCGCGCGGATGGTGATCCCGCAGCTGGGGCCGATCGAAGAATCCGTGTCGCGGCTGCACAACATGGTGCCGGCGTACCTGGTGGTCGCCGCGCTGGCGCAGGCGGGGAGCTACTGGTACAGCGGGGTGATGCTGCGCCACATCGTGGCGCTCACCGGTGACGAGCTCTCGGCCCGTCGCGGCGTGGCGATCTCGCTCGGATCCGGGAGCGTGGGGCTGATCGCCGCGGGCGCCATCGGCACGGCGGGGTCGTCGTTCCGCTGGCTGCGCGACGCGGGCGTGAGCCCCGAGGGCGCGCTGCTCGCCAGCTGGCTCCCCGTGCTGCTCACCGCCGCCGCCACGCTGGCGTTCGGGGTGATCGGGATCGCGCAGCTCCTCCTCTTCGGCGGCTCGTCGGCCGGGATGTGGACGGCGGTGGGGCTCGCGCTGGTGCTCACCGGCGCGTTCGGCGCGTTCCTGTGGTGGGCGGCCGCGCACCCCGCGCCCGCCGAGCGCCTGGCCGTGGCCGTGGAGGCGCGCTGGGCCCGCCTGCGCCGCAAGCCCGCGCGCGAACGGCACGTGCGCGAGCGGGTGGCGGCCACCTACGCGGCCGTCGCGCTCCTGGGCCGGCGCGGCTGGGTGCGCCCCGCGATCGACGCGACGCTCACCATCGTGTTCGACGCGCTCACGCTCTGGTTCGTGTTCGTGGCGCTGCTGGACGTGGTGAGCCCGCACGTGTTCTTCGCCGGCTACGCCATTCCGCTGATGGTGGCGAAGGTGGGGATGGTGCCTGGCGGCGTGGGGCTGGTGGAGGGGATGATGGTGGGCGTCTTCCACCACGTGGGCGAGGCGACGAGCACCGCGGCGCTGGCGGTGGTGGGCTACCGCCTGCTCGCCTTCTGGCTGCCGACGCTGCTGGGCTTCGGCGTGCTCCCGTTCCTGCAGGCCGCGCCCCGCCGCGCCTCGGCTGCCACGGCGGACGAGTCGTAGCGCGTCACCGCCGCGCGGCGCAGGTGCGCAGGTCGGGGATGTGCTGCAGCGCGCCCACGTTGCGGTTGTGGCGGAACACGCGCCGCACGTCACTCGGCAGCTCGCCCTGCAGATAGCCATCGTACATGCGCACCGCGTGCTCCTCCGCCGCGAGCGCGGCGGCGCAGGCGGCGGCGAGCGGGCGCCGCGTGGGGACGGCGTCCGCGCCGAAGCGGCTGCCGGGCGCAACGCGGCCGCGATCCTTGTACAGCCACGCGATCAGCTCGGCGTGCGCGCGCTCGGTCTCGGCCCAGCCGGCGAACGGCTGCGCGCCGGGATGGTCGCGCCCCAGCCGCTCGTACTCCGCCGCGGTGCGGAACTCCTCCTGGATCATCGCATCCATCGCGTCCGACACGGGATCGCGCGGCGCCATCCGCCCCGCGCCCAGTCCCGTCGCCGCCAGCGCCAGCAGCGCGACCCCCCTCACCCGTCCGTTCATCCCCCGTCTCCGTTGGAACCCGTTCGACCCGCGGAAAGCTGCCCGATCCACATCCTGGTGCACCGGATGCGGCACACACGACGGGAATTTGCTGGATTTTGTTGCAGGAGAAAACCCGCCTCGACTCGCGGCGACGGGTTGAATCCGATCCAACCACTTCGCCCGATTGAGCTTGCGATCCGCCTCCGTCACGCCGAAGTCCTTCCCCGCACCGCCGTCCGCAGGCCGCGCCGGCCGTCCCTCCCCTGCAGTTCGGGGAGGGACAGGCGTTCAGGACCCGACGCAGTCGGGGCGCCTGGACGCCAGGGAGAGGGCTCCCCAGACGCACGAATCCGGCGCGGAGGCGGGCTCCGCGCCGGATCTTTCATCCCCAAACCGTGTCCCAGGTGGGCGCGGCCGAACGCTTTACATCGAGATCAGCACCATCGCCGCCAGCAGGGCGCCGCCCAGGCAGAGGAAGATGGAGCGCCCCACCCACCTGAACTTGGTGCTGCAGATGCCGCTGACGATGTACAGCTGCACCGACAGGTGATCCAGCAGCTCCTGCCGGCTGCGCCGGTTCAGCTCCTTGGTGAACGCCGCGGGAGAGCCGTGCGCCAGGATCGACTCCCAGAACAGGTAGCCCTTGGGCACCGTGTTCACCATGCGCGGCCGCATGCTCCACGAGGCGCATCCCACCGACGCGCCCAGCAGCAGGTAGGTGGCCAGCGCGGCGAAGGTGCGCAGCGTCCACTCGCTCACCGGCACGGCCGCGAACGTGCGATGCAGGCCACCGCCGTACAGCAGGCTCAGCATGGCGCCCGCGAGCACGATCACCGAGCCGGCCTTGGTGTCGGAGAAGCGGACGTGCTCGTTCAGGTACGAGTTCACGTGCCACAGGTAGTCGCCCATGAACTCGTCCTCTTCCACGCTCGCCGAGCGGAGAAGCGGCTGCATCAGCTCTTCCGAGAACTCGATCATGTCCTCGGGAGCTTCGGTCTGCGCGGTGGGGAGCGTGCTGGCGTCCATGCGTGTCCCGCTGCTGAACGAGATGGGGGGATGATGACGGGCGAACCGGGGCTCGAGGGCGTAATCTAGTGCATCCGATGCGTTTGCGGCACCTCGGCGTACACTTTTCCCGTGGGATGCGGATGACCCGGATGATCCGGACGGCGCTCGTGGCCGCCGTGGCGCTGCTCGCCGGCGCGTGCGACCTGGCCGAGGTCGCCACCGCGCCGGGCGACGACGTGGTGGTGGTCGAGGCCGTGCTACGCACCGACCGGCTCAACCAGCAGGTGCTGCTGCACCGCTCGCTGCAGGGCCGGTTCAGCGGCGGCGTGCCCGGCGCGCGCGTCACCATCACCGGCAACGCGGGCGAAGCGCGGACGCTGGCGGAGACCACCGGCTGCTTCCGCATCGACCCGGCATACCAGCAGGCGGACTCGCTGCAGTTCGAGGGCTCGTGCTACGCGTCGAACGGCGACTTCGCCGTGCGCCCCGGCGGCATCTACGAGCTGCGGGTGGAGACGGCGGATGGGCGGGTGATCCGCGGCCGCACGCAGATCCCGGCCGACTTCACCGTTCCTTCCGTACCCGTGGGGTCCGGCTCGGAGCTCATCTGTTCGCTGGCGCCGGAAACGACGTTCACGCTCACGTGGACGCGGTCGCCGGGCGCGGCGAGCTACGTGGCGGACCTCAGCATCAGCGGCCTGGCGCAGCTGGGGATCGCGGCGCCGGAGCCGTTCGACCTGCGCGGCCTGGCCGTCTCCGACACCGACACCACCATCGCGCTCCCGGCGGAGTTCGGCGTCTTCGAGCGCTTCAACTACGACGCGGAGCTGTTCAAGGAGATCGAGGACGGCTTCCCCGGCGGGATCCAGCTCGCCGTTGCCCTGGCCGCGGCGGACCGCAACTGGGTGAACAGCGTGCGCGGCGGCAACTTCAACCCGTCCGGACTCATCCGCATCTCCACCGTGGTCGGCGACGGCGTGGGCGTGTTCGGCTCGCTCGTGGTCAAGCACATCACGATTCCCGTGCGCGAACGGACCAGCATCCCCCGCTGCCGGTAGCTGGCTGGCAGGGTGGATGCGGAGGCGTGGGAAGAGGCCCGGGAGCGATCGACAGGCCGGCATGTCACGCGATTGCTCCAAGGCACGTTGATCATCGGACCAGCGCTGGCGGATCCCTCTGCTGACGGAAGATGTGACGATGATGACACGAACCGTCTGCTGGCTTCTACTGGCTCACACGTTGACCGGGTGTGCGTCCATTGCCCGCCATACGGTGGAACCGGCGGCCCCGCAGCCTCTCCTGTTGGTCGCGGGGGAACCGTGGAACGCGGCTCTCCGCAACCCGCATCCGCCGAAGTATGGAAACGGCCAGGCCGCCGGCTGCGTCGTCGAGGGCGAGTTTCAGGTCGCCATCGACCACATCACGGGTGACCCGGCCGGCGGACGGGTGCGCATCGACGGCCGGCTCCTCGCCCCGCAAGGGATGGAGGGACCCATGGTCGCTCTCCTCACCTGGAACGAGGCGGGCGACGACGGGCGCAAGGCGGCAACATCCGCCAACCCCTTTTCGCTGGACGTGGACGTGGGCCGTGATTCCACCCTCGCCATCTCCTTGCCGGGCTACCGCACGCTCCAGGTGGACCTGCGCATGCTGAGCCGGAGAGCGGTGCCCGCACCCGGCATGCGCGGACCATGAATCCGCCATGCGGGTGACGGAACGTCCCGGCCGGCCACCCGCGCCGATTGCCGTCCCGCTCCCTCCGTCGTTCGTCGCCCTTCCCCACCCGATCGTCTGGCCACGTCGGCCGCCACGCCGAGGCCTGTGCGCGGCCCCCCGTTGCGACGGAGGGCGCGGAAACCCATCATCCCAACATCGCCGCGAAAACACGAACAACACCGCACCCGGTCCGCACCGATGCTCTTCCGCCGCGCGCTCCTTCCGCTGGTTCCGCTCGTGCTCGCCACCGGCACGCCGCACATGGCGGGATCGCGCGCGGCCGCTCCGCCGGACACCGTGCGCTTTCCGCGCGCGTGGGAGCTGCAGCGGGGCACGCTCACGCCCACCATCGCGGCGCGGGGGATGGTGGTCTCCACCGACCGCGTGGCCAGCGAGGTGGGGAGCGAGATCCTGCGCCGCAACGGCAACGCGGTGGATGCGGCGGTGGCCGTGCACTTCGCGCTGGCGGTGGTGAACCCCGAGGCCGGCAACATCGGCGGCGGGGGATTCATGGTCACCCGCATGGCCGATGGCACCGTGGCCGCGCTCGACTTCCGCGAGGCCGCGCCGATGAAGGCCACGCGCGACATGTACCTGGACGCGCGCGGCAACGTCAGCGACACGCTCTCGCTCGCGGGGCACCTGGCGTCGGGCGTGCCCGGCTCGGTCTCGGGGATGTGGGAGGCGCACCGGCGCTTCGGCAAGCTGCCGTGGGCCGAGCTGGTGCAGCCGGCCATCAACCTGGCCGAGGGGATCGTGATCCACGAGCGGCTGGCCGGGTCGCTGCGCCGCAACGAGCAGATCATCAACCACTACGCCGAGACGCAGCGCATCTTCGCGCCCGGCGGCAAGCTCCTGCTCGTCGGCGACCGGCTGGTGCAGACGGACCTGGCCGAGACGTTGCGCCGCATCCAGCAGCAGGGCGCCGACGGCTTCTACCGCGGCCGTACCGCCGAGCTGATCGAGCAGCAGATGCAGCGCGGCGGCGGGATCATGACGCGCGAGGACCTGGCCCGCTACAAGGCCGTCTGGCGCGACCCGCTCCGCTTCAGCTACCGCGGCAACACGGTGATCTCCATGCCGCCGCCGTCCTCTGGCGGCGCGACGATGGCGGAGATGCTGAAGATCCTGGAGGGGTACGATCTGAAGAGCGCCGGCTTCCTCAGCCCGCGCTACGTGCACCTGTTCGCCGAGGCCGCGCGCCGCGCGTACGCCGACCGCAACACCTACCTTGCCGACCCCGACTTCATCCAGCAGCCCACCGCGCGGATGATCTCGGAGCAGTACGCCGCCACCCGCCGCGCCACCATCCGCCTGGACCACGCCACCCCCAGCGCCGACGTGGCGCCGGGGCTGGGGCCGGCACCGGCGGAGGGGCAGAATACCACGCACTACTCGATCGTCGATGGCTTCGGCAACGCGGTGGCGGTGACCACCACGCTCAACTCGCTGTACGGCAGCGGCATCACGGTGGCCGGCACCGGGATCCTGATGAACAACGAGATGGACGATTTCACCAGCAAGCCCGGCGTGCCCAACCAGTTCGGCCTGGTGCAGGGCGCGGCCAACGCCATCGCCCCCGGCAAGCGGATGCTGAGCGCGATGTCGCCCACCATCATCCTGGGCCGAGACGGCCGCCTGCGCGCGGTGACCGGCACCCCCGGCGGCTCCACGATCATCACCTCGATCGCGCAGATGGTGAGTAACATCGTGGACTTCGACATGGACGTGGCGACCGCCGAACTCGCCCCGCGCCTGCACCACCAGCACCTCCCCGACACGCTCCGCTTCGAGCGCCGCGGGCTGGAGGACACCACCGTCGCCCGCCTCCGCCAGATGGGCCACGCCGTGGCCGAGCGCGACGGCTACCAGGGCGACGTGCAGACCATCATCGTGCTCCCCACCGGCTACGTCACCGGCGCCAGCGACCCCCGCCGCGGCGGCGCGGCGGTTGGGTTGGGTGAGGTGCGGCGCGTGGTGCAGTAGAACTGGAGGAAGCGCGTAGAGACTGAGAACCACCGAGATGTTCCTGCAGGTGTCAACACCTGACTGATAGCGAGAGAAATGATAGATTTGAATGAAACCCTTGCCTTTAGGGAACAACGGCTATTGGATATTATGCCTTGTAGATTGCACCGATTTCTCACTCCTCCCTTCGAGTCGAAAAGATGATACATACATCAATCCCCAAATTAGATTCATCGGCCGATACGAAAACCGTGGTCTTCCTTATGAGTTGGATCGTGACTTTGGTTTGGCTCTTGTCCTTTGAGCATATGATTCTCACTCCTGCTCACAGAATCTCGATACAACAGGGGTTTGAGTCTTTCCACAGCGATTTAGGTGAATTTGCATCATCTGTGGTTTTCGCGTTTATTTTTGCTGCGACTGCCTTCTGGTTGCTTGAGATACACATTAATTTCTATGATCGGTTATTCGTGAAATGGCAAACAAGGCATGAGAGCGATTTTATCCTCCCCCGGCTCTTTGGTCCTTTTAGAGAGCTGTTCTCATCGGATTACAGTCAGTCTCTGAAAAGTAACAGCCGGACAATTGTTGTTAGGGTTTTCCTGCCATTTATCTCCGGCAACGAGAACCGTCTTGATAGTGGGTTCATCCAGCGTTTTTATCGCGCATTGGTTTGGTACTGGATAACTCAAGTGATCGAATTAGGTATACTCACCTGGTTGCTGTTTGCCGTAATTTATGCATTCTGGGGGCGCACCACAGGGGAGGTTCCTGTGGCTTGGCAAGCCGGGTTGCTGTTCACAATGACAGGAGCTGCTGTAGCCGGAGCACTGCACAACCAGACATTAGTTCGCGCTTCGCGCAAGGCTGTTAGAAGACGTGCTCAGGAAGAAATTGATGAGATTCTAGAAAGCTATTCGTCCATACTTCAGCGCGTGGTTGTAAAAACGGCACTAGGTCACGGCTTTCTCCGGGATGCCGGAAATTTCGACCGCGAAATGTCGGGGGCATCAGACCAGGGGCAAAAGCCGGAAGACGGAAGGAGAGTCGCGTTCTTAGCTTCACCGATGGCAGCGTATGCACCTGCCGAATACACTGAGGATCGTACGTTTATGTTGAAGCTGATCGAAGTATTAAGGACTACGTGTGGGTTCTCGGAGGTGTTCTATGCTGGCGAGAAGCTCACTGACCAAGGGCGATTTGAGGATGAGTTTCTCGCTTTGTTCATTGATCTTAAAGAACTAAACCGTTGTAATACATTTATCTTCCACTATCCGGCTCGACTGCCATCTAGTGCCTTATTTGAATTTGGATACGCAATGGCGCTTGGAAAGCAGATTGTAATGTTCGTACGCAGTCACGGTCACCTTCCTTTCCTTCTTCGAGCGGCATCTCAGATGGACAACGTGACGGAATTCACGTACAAAGACCCTGAAGACCTTCTTGCCCTCGTAGTCTCATTGAAGTCAACTATTTTGTCTCCGCGATAGATCAGCACCACGTATTTGCGACCGGCCCTGATGCCAATTCGGCCGCAGCACGCGTGGCGTCATTCCGCCGATACGAGGTGATGCAGCTAATCACCTCACGTCCAGCGCTTCCGCCGTCCACGAGGGCAGTTGCCGCCCGGTGCGCGCGTACGCCTGCCGCGTGGCGTGCGCGACCGCGGCTCGCACGTGGCGCATGTGCTTGCGATACGACCAGCGCGCGAGCACGCCAACGGCGACCGTCTCGGGCACGATCGTCGGCGTCGGCTTTCCGTCGCACCAGCGGGAGACGGTTTCCCACTCTTCGTTGCTCAGGTCGGTGCCGTCGAGGAAACCGCGGAGGCGCCACGGCGACATCTTCAGCTCCGCCGCGATCTGAGAGCGAGGTGTCCCCGTCAGCACCGTGTGGGCGCGGATGATCTCGCGCATCTCGGCCAGGTGAAGCTCGTCGAGCAGGATTTCGCCCGCCCAGCGCTCCCGCAGCTCCATTTTGATCTCGCGACGGTCGTCCATCTTCCCTCGCTCTTGTGTTCGATCAGCGGCCATTCTAAAGTTCCCAGTGTACCCATCTAAATAGTACCCTAAGTTCCCGGCCAAGACAAGGCCGCGAGGCACGGTGCCTATGAGCGAGGCACCGTCCATCGAGGTGCTGCGCGCCGCAGTCCGCACGGCAGTTCACTCGTCGTCACAGCGTGTCGTGGCCGAGCAGATCGGGCTGACGCACCGGGGGCTCGCGAAGCTGCTCGACGGCAGCACGCCACGCGAGAACACGCGCCGCAAGCTTCTCGAGTGGTACGTGCGCGAGGGATCCGCTCAACGCGGTCCAGACGAGACCACCGCGCGAGCCGCACTGGACGTGATGCTGGACGGTTTGCCGGAAACCCGCAAAGCTGCCGCAACCTCACGTCTGATCAATCTCGTGCGGAAGATCCATGACCAAGCCGGGACACAGCCACCCGAGTGGATCGATCGGCTGGGGAACGAGAAGCGAGAGTAAAGACAGGTGCATGACATCCCCGTCGTGGAAACGAATCCCGAGATCATGGGCGGTGAACCGGTCTTCATCGGAACCCGCGTCCCGGTTCGAGCACTGATGGACTATCTGGAAGAAGGAGATACGATCGAGAGCTTTCTCGACGCATTTCCCACGGTCACGCGAGACCAAGCGATGATGTTTATCGCCCAAGCCGTGAAAAACGCCCCTGCCGACTGAATCAGCGGGGGCGTTTTCGTGTGCGTCACCGGCGGTGTACACGGTGAAAGTATAGATCCTTCAGTCGCTTAGGCTCCTTCAGGATGACATTCGTGAGCATCCGGACCCCTCTGCGACCGAATCCCTGCTTCAGTCCACGCGGCGGCGGACGGTGATGGGGCCGTCGAGGCGGATGGTGGCGGAGGCGCCGGGGTCGACGACGGTATCGACGTCGGCCGTGGCGCCGGCGGTGGCGGCACCGGCGGCGGCGCCGATCACGGCACCGATGACCGCGCCGCGGCGGTTGTGGCCGATCACCCGGCCGAGCACCGCGCCAGCGGCGGCGGGGGCCGCCACCTTCGCGACGCGCTCGCCGCGGCTGTCCAGGTTCACCTGCCGCGTGGCCGGACCGCCCACCACGCTCGCGTCGATCGCGTAGTGGTTGCCGGCGTACGTCACCGAGGTGAACGTCAGGCCGATGCGCCCGCGCTGCGCGCTCTCCACCCGCCCCGTCACCGTGGCGCCCGCCGGGATCACCGTGCGGCCCAGGTCATCCACCAGCGCGTCCGTCAGCGTGGCGGTGAACGTCGAGCCGGCATCGTTCCTGGCGCTCACCTGCTGGTCGAAGCTCACCGCGAAGGTCTGCCCGGCCACCGCCGTGCGCGTGCTGTACTCCGGCCCGCGCGGCGCCGGATCGATCGGCCCCTCGCTCTCGGGCGCGGGCTCGGCGGGCGCGGGGCGCGGCTCGCGGCGCACGGGCGGCTTCCGTTCCTTGGCCGGCGGCGGCGCGGGGCGCTCGGGGGCGGCGGGCGGCGGCGGGGCCACGGCCGGCGCCTCGGGCGCGGCCTCGTCGGCCGTCGCGGGGACGTCGGCGAGCGCGACCTCCTTCCGCGGCTGCGAATCGGGGCTCATCGCCAGGTCCAGATCGCGCGCCAGGTCCCGCTGCAACGCGCGCTGCTCGATCGACTTGGAGGGAGCGGTGTCCTCCCCGTCACGCCCGCAGGCGACCAGAAGAGTGGACAGCGGCAGCGCCAGGAGGGCGGCCGCGGCGGCGGTGCGGGGGTTCATGCGGGGCTCCTGATTCGGCGAGTTGCCTTGAACTTGCGGGGGTGGCGGGGCTAATCTCCCTGAACGTTCGCGAACGCCCCGCGCACCGCACAAGGGGCAACGCCCATGCCGAGTGACTCGTGAAGCAACTCAAGGCACTGCTGCCGTACCTGCGCCGCTACCGCGGGCTGATCGCCTGGGGGATCGTCTGCGTGATCGTGGCCAACGCCACGGCGGTGGCCTCCCTCGAATACATCCGCCTGGCGGTGGACGGGCTGGGGAAGCCCGAGACCACGCGCGCGGTGATCGTCCGCTACGCCGTGTTCCTCACCCTGCTCTCCCTGGTCAGCGGCGTCGCGCGCTTCGGCATGCGCCAGATCCTGAACGGGGTGAGCCGCAAGGTGGAGAACGACCTGCGCGACGACTTCTTCGCGCACCTGCTGAAGCTGGACGCCACCTTCTTCGCCACGCACCCCACCGGCGAGATCATGAGCCGGGCCACCAACGACATCCCCGCCGTGCGGATGGTGGCCGGGCCGGCGTACATGTACCTGGCCGACACCTTCGTCCTGGGCATCTTCGCCATCACCCGCATGGTGCTGGTGGACGGGTGGATGACGCTGTGGTCGCTGGCGCCGCTCCTCCTCCTCCCGCCGGTGACGATCTTCTTCGGCAAGATCATCCACGACCGTTTCGAGAAGATCCAGGAGCAGTTCGGCGTCCTCTCCACCATGGCGCAGGAGAACCTGGCCGGACAGCGCATCGTCAAGGCGTACCGGCAGGAGGACGACCAGACGCGCCGCTTCTCGGCGCTGAGCGGCGAGCTGAGGGATCGCAACGTGGGGCTGGCGCGTACCAGCGGCCTCTTCTACCCGCTTCTCACCATGCTGGGCGGCGCCGCGCTGGCGGTGGCGCTCTGGATCGGCGGGCGCGGGATCGTGGCGGGGCGGCTCACCAACGGCGATCTCGTCCTCTTCCTGATGTACCTGGGGCGGCTGATCTGGCCGATGATCGCGCTGGGGTGGGTGGTGAACCTCTTCCAGCGCGGCGCGGCCAGCATGGGCCGCGTGAGCCGCGTGCTCGAGGCGGAGCCACGCATCGTGCAGCCCCGTGACCTGATCGCCCCCGCGATCGTCAGGGGCGAAATCGAGTTCGCGGACGTCTCGTTCCGCTATCCGGGCACCGAGCGCTGGGTGCTGCGCGGCGTCTCCTTCCGCATCCGCGCCGGCGACACGGTGGCCATCGTGGGCCCCACGGCGAGCGGCAAGTCGACGCTCGCCGCGTTGCTGGTGCGCCAGTTCGACCCCACCGAGGGGCAGGTGCGGGTGGATGGCGTGCCGCTGGACCGGTGGGACCTGGGCCGGCTGCGCGCCGCCATCGCCGTGGTGCCGCAGGACACCTTCCTCTTCTCCGAGAGCATCGAACGCAACCTGGCGCTCGGTTTCGACGAGGCGGACGCGGACGCCCGCCTGGCCCGCATCCGCGCCGCGGCGCGCGTGGCCCGGCTCGACGAGACGGTGCAGGAGTTCCCCGATGGATACGGGACGATGCTGGGCGAGCGGGGGATCAACCTCTCGGGCGGGCAGAAGCAGCGCGCCGCGCTGGCCCGCGCCGTCGCCCGCGACGCGCGGATCCTGGTGCTGGACGATGCGCTCAGCGCGGTGGACACGCACACCGAGCACGAGATCCTGGAGCAGATGAAGTCGGTGCTCGCCGGGCGCACCAGCGTGATCGTGAGCCACCGCGTGACCGCCGTGATGCACGCCGACCAGATCCTGGTGCTGGACGACGGCCGCATCCTGGAGCAGGGAACGCACGACGAGCTGCTGCGCGCCGGCGGCACCTACGCGGCGCTGCAGCGCCGCCAGCTGCTGGCCGAGGAAGTGGCCGGCGGGGACCTTCTTGCTGCCGGTGGCGGCTAGGTGTACGTTGTCCCCTTCGCCTGTTCTCCCATCGCGTTACGCATGACCGACCTTCGTCTCACCATACACGGCGGCCACGAGGTGGAGGCCCGCCTCCGCGAGGTGCTGGCCCGCGAGGGGTTCCGCATCGTGGAGCCGCCCCGGCCCGAGGCCGGCGGCGGGGCCGCGCTGGTGGTGGAGCCGCATGGTCACCTCCCGCGCGAGTACGCGCGCCGGCTGGAAGAGCTCGAGCGCACCATTCTGGAGCTCCGCAACCTGGATGTGGCCAAGAGCCAGTTCCTGACCAACGTGTCGCACGAGCTGCGCACGCCGCTCACGGCCATCGTCACCTACGGCGAGATCCTGCGCGACGGGATGCTGGGCGAGATTACCCCGCGCCAGCGCGAGGCGATCGAGAGCATGATCGGCAGCTGCCGCCAGCTGCTGTCGATGATCGAGGAGATCCTGACCTACGCGCGCACCAACGCGCAGGCCATCAGCATCCAGCCGTCGGACTTCACCGTGGACGAGGTGGTGCGCATCGTCCACGACATGAACGCCTCCCTGATCGAGCGGAAGTCGCTCCACTTCGACCTGGAGATGTCTCCCGACCTGCCGACGGCGCACGCCGACCGCGACAAGGTCGCGCACGTGCTGGGGAACCTGATCGGCAACGCCATCGACTTCACCCCCGACGGCGGCCGCGTGCACGTGGACGCGCACCGCTCGCCCGCGGACCCGCGCTGGATCGAGATCGTGGTCGAAGACACGGGGATCGGCATCGATCCGGTGCACCACGAGCTGATCTTCCAGGAGTTCGCGCAGGTGGACGCCAGCCGCGCCCGCATCCACCACGGCACCGGGCTGGGGCTGGCGATCGCACGGCAGTTCGTGCGGCTGCACGGCGGGCGCATCTGGGTGGAGAGCGAGCTGGGCGGCGGGAGCCGCTTTCTCTTCACCATCCCCAGCGTGGAGGCGAGCGCCAACGCGGAGAGCGCGGCCGCGTGAGCACCTCTCCGGGACGGCCGCTGGTGCTGGTGGTGGAAGACAGCGATGCGATCCGCACCGCCTTCACCATCCTGCTGGAAGAGAGCGGCTACACGGTGGCCGCCGCGCCCAACGGCAACGACGCGGTGCGCCTTGCCGGCGAGCGCAGCCCGGACCTGGTGCTGCTGGACCTGGGGTTGCCGGACATCAGCGGGCTCGACGTGGCGCGCCGCATCAAGGGCGACCCCGCCACGCGCGGCATCCCCGTGGTGGCCCTCACCGGCCGCGACGACGACGCCGACCGCGACGCGCTCCTTTCCGCCGGCTGCAGCGCGTTCTGGCTCAAGCCCGTGGACACGCAGGCGCTGATCCGCTCGCTCCCCGGCTACATCGCGGGCGCCGCGCAGCCCTGAATCGCGTTCACGGCAGATGTTGAAAGGCACGGAAGCCATCCTCGGCCTCCGTGCCTTTTCGCTTTTGGGACCTGGAGCATTGCTCGATGTCATCCTGAAGGAGCCGCGCGCGGATACCGCGTCCACACCAGAGCCGGGCGGCGACTGAAGGATCTATGACCGACGCTCGAGCTACAGGTTGCGTCGCCCGCTGGCACGGTCGAATCATCGCTCACCAACCCTGATATGACAGCCTTCGCGACGGCGTGTCATCCTGAAGGAGCCGCGCGTGGATACCGCGTTCGCACCAAAGCCGGGCGGCGACTGAAGGATCTACAACCGACGCGCGAGCGACAACCTGCATCGCTCGCTGACATGACCGCCCATCGCTCTTCAACGCTGACGCCTCAGCGGCCTGTCATCCCTGAAGGAGCCGCGCGCGGATACCGCGTCCGCACCAAAGCCGGGCGGCGACTGAAGGATCTACAACCGACGCCCGAACGACAGGCCGCATCGCTCGCCGGCATGATTCATCGCCTTTCGACGGGCTGGGTCCGAGGGTCGAGTTTAGATACTTCGTCGCCGCCAGGGGTCTGCGAGTTGGACGTTGCTGCGAGGCGGCTCCTCAGGATGACACCGTCTGGGGACGCCCGACAATCTGAAGATCTACAGACACTTACCCTTCTCGTACCTCGCTCATCAGCGCGGCGGTGTTGCCCTCGCTGTCGCGGAAGAAGCACATCCACAGGTCGTGATCGGGCATCCGGGCGATCATCCGCGGCTCGTGGACGATCGTGGCGCCGGCCGCGGTGAGCACGCCGAACGAGGCGTGGATGTCCGGCACGCGGTAGTAGAGGATGGAGGCGGGATGATCGAGCTCCGGCTGCTCGGCGGGGCCGATCATCAGGCGCACGTCGCCGGCTTGGAAGAAGGCGGCGCTGGGGATCTCGAACAGCAGCGGCAGCCCCAGCACGTCGCGATAGAACGCCACCGCCCGCCGCAGGTCCTTCGCGTTCAGCGCGATCTGCCCCACCCCGGTGATCCCCATGCTCGCCGCTGGTTCCATCCGCCACCTCGCTATTGTAGGTGAGAGCCCGCCCCGTTCACACCGCCGCGTCCGCCGTCCCCGCCCCGCGCCGCCGCGATCCCAGCACGCGCCAGTAGACCGCCACGTTCACCGCGATCACCAAGGCGCCGATCGCCAGCTGCATCCCGCGCGTGAGCCCGGCGGGGTACATCACCCGGGTGATGTAGTGCTCCACGAACGTCTCCGCGTACCTGGCCTGGTGCCCGAGCGCTCGGAGATGCTTCTCCAGCGGCGTGAGCGGGCACGTCCATCCGCCGAACTCGATCAGCGCGCCCCACGCGGCGCAGGGCAGGTGCGCGTACGCCGCCCGCCGCCACCGCAGCACCACCAGTCCCCCGAGCACCACGAACAGCACGAAGCCGGAGTGGAAGGTGACCACCGCGTCCGCGAGCGTACGGTAGATGGCGGGTGAGAGGGACATCGGGTTGCTGGCGTCGAATCGATCGTGCTCGGCCGGCATGGTAGCCGGGCGACTGAAGCCACGGCAACGACCACGGGAAGCCTCGCAAACTGCGCGAGGCTCCGAGGCCGCAGCACCGCGCGTTCTGGACTACAGCGGTGTTTCCTCGGTCCCGGTCAGGTCGGGCTCATTCCACGGGTCGTGCTCGGGGCCGAGTTCGCCGCGCGCCCACTTCTCCTTCACCTCCGCCGCCGTGCCGTACTTCCCCGTACGCCAGATGCGGTAGGTCGGGTCGTCCACCTCCACGAATGGACCCAGTCCCTTCCGCTCGGCCAAGAACGCGTGCTCATCAGGGTGCCGCGCGGGCCTCGTCATCCCCGTTGGGTCGACTACGGCACGGAGTGGCGCCGCATTCGCACGGCGCCGCGCCCACATCTCACGGAGTAGAACGAGATTGTCGTTGGCACCGCTCATGGTTCCTCTTCCTTTGGCGGGCGCGCATCGTGGTAGCGCCTCCAGATCTGCCGAAGCTTCTGTTCGTTGATCTTCCTGCCAGACAGAGCAAGCCGCCGAAGTGGCTCGAAGTACTGCTCGGCACCTTCTCGCCGAAGGTGATCCCGGAGAGGATCTTCGTCCAGCTCGCTTCCGAATGCGCGGATCAGATCCATTGCCTGCAATGCATACGCCGAGTGCTGCCATTCTCGGAACCCAACGATGCGATCGGCCAAAACGACTTCCTTGCGAACCACGCGCAGGATGAACCGGTCGATCTCCACATCGTCGGTCGGATCGGCCATGTAGCTGCCCGGCACCTCTACGTGAAGGTCACCCCGCACCCAATGCCGGGTTGGCTTCGTGAAACCCAGGGCGGTGAGCACCTGATGAATCTCCTCGCGAGTCCGCCGCTCTACGACGAGATCGATGTCGGTAGTCGTGTACGCACCCGGTGCGTGGAACTCGATCGCCGCCCCACCCACCAGCGTCGGTACCATACCAGCTTCGCGCAACGCCGTCTGCAGGATCGCGGTGACGAGCACGAGCCGCTCGGCGTGCTCGCGATCGCTGTTCCACGCCTCATCCAGCGCGCGGCGAAGCTGGTCGATGCTCATCGGCCGGGCTCGCGCACTAACTGACCCGCCGCATCCCCCAGCCGCGCCAGCACATCCGCGCGAGCGGCGGCGAAGGCGGCATCATCCAGGACCGGCGTGGCGCCGCCGGTCGCGAGGGGCTGGTCGAGCGCGACCCAGGAGATGCAGCCCTCGTAGGCGGCGGTGTTGGGGATGATGCGGGGCTCGGGGAGAACGTGGGCGCGCACCAGGATCACGTGCAGGTACGGCTTGCCGCGATACTCGAAGCGTGACTTCAGCGTCTCGGCCGAGAACGGCTGCAGGCTGCCCAGGCGCTGCAGCGCGGCGAGGTCTTCCACGCGCCACGATGCCTCCCCGGTGCAGAAGAGGCGGAGCGCCAGCTGGCTCTCGGGAAAGCGCGGCGTGTCGCCCAGGTGGCCACGGAACTCGGGCCGGAGCTCGTGCTCGTTCTGGTGCCAGCCGGTGGGGTAGATCCAGAAGCCGCGATGCTCCACCTCGAAGCCGCCGCGCTTCTCATGGATGCCGCCCTTGCGTACCAGCACGCTCAACCGGCCGCCGGCCAGCGCATCCTCGATCGCGGCCCACTCCTTCAGCGCGACGGCGCTCTCCTGCTCCATCATCCCGCCCTCTCGAACGGCAGGCGCGCCACGGTCGCCGGCGCGCCCTCCGCGGTGCCGACGCGGACGGCGGCGCCCGGCTCCACCTCGCGCCGCACGTAGCCGAGCGCCACGGTCTGCCCCAGCATCGGCGAGTGCGCCACGCTGGTCAGCCAGCCGGCGTCCTTCCCCGTCTCGGGGTTGATCAGCCGCGTGCCGGTGGCCGGCGCGGGCGCGTCGCCCAGCAGCAGCCCGCGCAGGTGCTTGTTCACGTGGCCGCGATGGGCGATACGGATGATCACCTCCTGCCCCGTGTAGCACCCCTTCCCGAACGAGATCCCGCGCTCCATCAGCCCCGATTCCTCGAACGCCTCGGTGGGGATCACCTCTTCCGTCAGGTCGGCGCCGTAGCGCGGGCGCCCCGCCTCGATGCGCAGCGTCTCGATTGCGCCGAGCCCCACCGGCCGCGTGCCCGCCTCGGCCAGCGCGGCCCACAGCGCCGGCGCCGCCTCCGCCGCGACGAAGAGGTCGAATCCATCTTCCAGCCCCACGTAGCGCGTCGCCGCAACCGTCACCGCCGCGCCGTCGTGCTCCGCCTCCGCATGCGCATCCTCCGCCAAAGGCGGCTCGATGCCGAGCACGCGCCCCACGATCTCACGCGCGCCGGGGCCGAAGACGCCGAGCTGCGCCAGGCTTTCCGAGACGTCGGCCCACTTCGCGAACATCGGGGGGACGAACTTCTTGAAGTGTTCCCTGGTACCCGCCAGCGCCTCGCGCGGAAGCTCGATCAGCACCTCCACGCCGCCGGGGAGCGCACGGCGGAAGATGCGCAGCTCCGCGATGGTGCGGCCCTTGGGCGTGAGCATCGCCGCGTAGACGCCCTGGCCGTCCGGCGCGTTCAGGAGATCATTCGTCACCAGCCCGTGGATCATCTTCACGGGATCCTTGCCGAACATGCGGATGCGCGCGCGCTCGCCGCGCTCGGCGAGCCCGGCCGCCTGGCGCGCGGCCGCGTACTCGCCCGCGCTATCGCCGTAGTGACGCGCCACGCGCCGCCCGGCGACGTCGGTCCACACCGCGCCGGCGGCATCCTGCTGCGCCTGCAGCGGACTCTCGCTCGGCGGCAGCTCCGTGTCCACCACGGCGGCCAGGGGCGTGCTCGGAATCGTATCGACCATCGTGAGATTCGGTTGATGGAAAGCCAGGATCGATGCGGAGCGCGGCAGCGCAGCTCCCTCCGCTCGCCGAGGCTCGCACCTCCCCCATTCCGGGAGGGGTTTGCCAGGCGAGTTCAGCGCGGCACGCGGCCGTCGTTGCTCGCAAGCTCGCGAATCCGGCCGGGCGCGACAACCATCGCGATTGCGCTCCGCGCGTCGGGCATGCGCGAACGACAACGGCCGCGCCATCCATTGGCACGGCCGTGATACACCTTCGGCGTCCGGCGGTGCGCCGGGCTACATCAGCGCGGAGGTGGAGCGGCTGTCCTTCACCACCTGCTCCAGCTTGCACTGGCGCGGGTCCTTGTCCGGCCGCCAGCGCAGGAAGCGCGTGCCGTGGCGGAAGCGGCCGCCGCTGAAGTGATCGAACTGCACCTCCACGACGAGCGTGTTCTTCAGCGGCTCCCACTGCGTGCTGCGCTCGGTGCTCCAGCGGCTGGGCGCGCCCGGCGCGCTGCCGGTGAAGCCGGGCGCTTCGCGCAGCTCCTCCAGCCTTGGCGTCAGCTCGGCACGCTCCTCCTCGGGGATGGCACTGCAGAAGCCGACGTGGTGCAGCAGCCCGTCCGCCGTGTAGAGACCGAGGAGGAGCGAGCCGACGATCGGCTTCTTCTGCGCGTAGCGAAAGCCGCCGACCACGCAGTCCGCCGTGCGCAGGTTCTTCACCTTCACCATCGCGGTGCGCTCGCCGGATGCGTAGGGCGCGTCCAGGCGCTTGCACATCACCCCGTCGAGCCCCTTCACGCCGCCGCACAGCCAGTCGCGCGCCCGCGCCTCGTCCGTGGTGGCGCGCGAGAGGCGGACGCGCTCCTCGCCCTCGATGAACTGCTTGGCGAACGCCTCCAGCTTCTCGCGGCGCTCGGCGAGCGGCTTGTCGACCAGCGGCCCGCCGCGCGCGCCGAGGAGCTCGTCGAACACGATGAGCGTGGCGGGGTGCGCGGCGGCCAGCTTCTGCACGCGGCTGGCGGCCGGATGCAGCCGCAGCTGCAGCTCCTCAAACGAGAGCGAGTCGCCAACGGGGACCACGATCTCGCCATCCAGCACGAAGCGGTTGGCGCGCAGGCCGCGCAGCGCCTCCACCACGTCGGGGAAGTAGCGCGCCAGCGGCTTCCCCGCCTTGGAGCGCAGGTCGATCTCGTCACCGTCGCGAAAGGCCAGGCAGCGGAAGCCGTCCCACTTCGGCTCGTACTGCCACCCCTCGCCCGAAGGGATCTCTCCCTGCGACTCCGCCTCCATAGGCGCGTAATCCAGCGGGATCGGCAGCTCCATCATGCTTCGCTTTCGGTTACGTGGCGATGGGTTCGCGGGCTCCAGGCTTCTTCGCTGCGTCGGAAGGGGCCGCCGCGGCATGCGATCAACTCCGCCTCCCGCTCCTCATCTCACCCACCTCTTGGTCTCCACTCCTCAGATCAGCTTCGACAGGTCGAATCGCCCGCGGTTGAGGAGGAGGGGGCGATACAGGTCGCCCAGCTCCTCCACGCGCTTCGGCACGTTCTGGAGGGTGAAATCCTCGATCTCCACGCCGGCCTCCACCTCATCCCACGTCACCGGCGTGGAGACGGTGGCGCCGGGCTTGGCGCGCACGGAGTAAACGGAGGCGAGGGTGCGACCCCAGGCGTTCTGGTTGTAATCCACCAGCACGCGGCCGGCGGGGCGGTTCGCCACGCGGTACTCGGCGGTCACGATGTCCGGGTAGAGCTGCTCCATCGCCTGGGCGAAGCGCTTGGCGAAGCCCCACACCTTCTTCTGCAGCGGCCCGCGGATGATCGGTACGTAGACGTGGATCCCCTTCGACCCCGTAGTCTTGGGGTAGCTCTTCATCCCCAGCTTGGCGAGCGCGTCGCGCACGTGAAGCGCCACCTCGCGAACACGCGCGAAGTCCGCGCCGGGAACCGGGTCCAGGTCGAAGTGCACGTAGTCGGGACGATTGTAATCGTCACAGACGCCGTACCACTGGTTCAGGTCGATGCAGCCGAGATTGACCACCCACAGCAGCGACGCCACGTCGTTGATGATGGGAAAGTCGATGATGCTCTTGGACTTGTGCTCGATGGCGCAGGTCTTCAGCCACGCCGGCGCGCCCTGCGGCGTGCGCTTCATGAAGAAGAACGGGCCGTTCCAGCCGTTGGGATAGCGCTTCATCACCATCGCGCGGTCGCGCAGGTGCGGAAGCAGCCACCTGGAGATGGACAGGTAGTAGCGCAGCAGGTCGGCCTTGGTGAGCCCCTGCTCGGGCCAGAACGGCTTCTGCAGGTTGGTGAGCCGCACCGTGCGCCCGCCCACCTTCACCTCGCACGCCTTGCCGCGCGACGGGATCAGCTCCGGCCCCACGTCCGCGTCGCGCACGTTGGTGGGCGTCTTCGCCACCGCGGGCTTGCGCGCGCCCGCCGGCTTCGGCTTGGAACGAGTCGTGGAGCGGGTGCTGGCGTCCGGGCTCATCGGCGTGGCGTTCGGGTTCTGTTGCTGCGTGGTGGAGCCGTGCGTCTCCCGTGATCGAGCGTCCAGACCTGCGCAACAACCCTGCCGATCCGGCCATCAGCGGCGGGCGAGCGCACCGGGCAGCCGCCCGGCGCGTGCTCGTGGCGGTCCTCGAGGCCGCCTTCCCCGTGGTGGGTGCCTACTCCATCGCGGGGTCGTGCTGGGGGCCGCTGCCGGAGAGGATCACCACCGCGTCGAAGCCGTACAGCACCTGGAGCGTCTCGGCGGGCAGGGTGCCCAGCCGCGGGATCCGGGCGCGGATGGGGCGCAGGTCCAGCACCGTCCACCGCCGCGGGTCGGCCGCGTCGTAGAACGGCCGGGCCCACGGCTCCACCTCCACCGGCGCCTCCACCGAGCGAAAGACGCGTGGGTCGATCACCGCGTGCGTGGTCCCCTCGCCGCCCAGCATCAGCACGCCGAACGAGCGGCTGCCCTTCACGTCGGCGATCTCCGACGCGAGCGAGCCCAGGTCGAACACGTTGGTGAAGGTGCGGCCGCGCACCATGTGGCTGGAGCCGAACTTCATCATCACCCGCGGCATCCGCCCCTCACGGACCGTGGCGGCATCCAGATAGCGCATGAACTGCTGCTTGTTCAGCCGCGCGCGGTTCAGGTTGGAAAGGTACCCCTCTCCCCGCCCCCAGTACGCGTTGACCTGGCGCGTGGTCTCCATCAGCCGGATGATGCGGTCGGCCTCGGAACCCGGCGCCGGCGCGTAGGCCGCGCGCAGCGGGGCGTACACGTCGTCGGCGCCGCCGAACATCATCAGCAGCCCCGGGTTCTGCGTGGCGAGCGCCTGGCGCAGGGCGCTGTCGGCGCGCGCGATCACCGCCTCGGCGGCCGCGCGGGCACGCGGCGTGGGGGCGATGTCGCGCAGGCGGCGCAGGGTGTAACGGTCGGCCACGATGTCGTAGTCCAGCCCCCACAGCACGTCCGGGCCCCCGCCCGCCGCCTGGATGGCGGTGCGCAGCAGCGCCGCGTCTTCGCGCCAGTTGTAGAAGGGCGCGCCGGGAAAGTGCTCGCGCACGAACGCGCCGTACGCGGCGCCGTTCGCATCGGCCAGCACCCGCCGGTTCAGCTCGGTGGCCAGGAACTCGCCCGTCTCGATGGCCAGGTGGCGGTACCCGGCCGGCGCGAGCTCGCGGAAGAGACCCGCCGCCACCCGCGGGATCTCGGCCACCCCGTGCTCCTCGCCGATCAGGAAGAACTGCGCGTCGCGCCCAGCGGCGAGCAGCAGCTCGGCGCCGGCGCCGGAAAGGCGTCCATCCGCGCCGGCCTGCATGGGGTGCGCGTTCGCCCGCAGCAGCGCCGCCAGCGAGTCCTGCGCGGCGAGCGGCGCCGCGAAAAGCACCCACAACGGCACGGCCGCCGCCATCCAGCGCCGCCGCGTGTGATCTCGGACGTTCATGGGATGGCCGGGGATTCCATCCACGGTCTGAACGAGGGTGCCCGGCAGCGTCATGGGATCACACGGAGGAGGGATTCGATGGATGAGGAGCGGTTCACCGCGCCGGAGGAGTGCCAGATGGCGGGCAGGGCCGAACGCCGGCGTCGTGGCCAGGAGACATGAACGTGGATCGCACGATTTTCGTTTCGCTTCCCGCGTCCTGGCGATCCCCTCGACAGTGGGACGGCGGACGGGGATCAGATGGTTACGCGGGCGGACGGCGCATGCCCGCGGTTCGAGGATGACCGCGTCTTTTCAGCGGAGTGGCGGGCATCCAAGCAGACCTGTACACGATTCTGTGGCAGAGATTCCCCGCGGTCGCGAAGAGGTAGACCCAAGAAAAAGCGGGTCTCCGAGAGGAGACCCGCAAAACAGGGCAGCAAGGCCCCGGCAACCAGAGTGAGTCGATCGGTATCGACGGCACGCTCCGTCAGCCGTTCATGATGCCGTGCGTCCGGCCTACCGCGGCTTGCCGCCTCCGCGCTTCTGCTGGCGGCGCTGGTTCTTCTTCATCTCGCCGTGCATGTACTCCATCGCCTTCTGGCGCTGCTCCAGGTGGCGCTTCATCTGCTCGCTCTGCTTGAGCTTGGCGCCCTCGGCACCCTTGTAGCGCGTGGCGTTCATCATCCGGTTCACCACCTTCAGCACGGGGCCGGTGATGTACTTCACGATGAACGCCCGCCCCTTCTTCCCCTCCTTCTCCATCTGCTGAACGGCGAAGGGGAGCGCCTGCAGGTTGTCCTGCACGGTGCGGTGCATCTCGGCGGAGGTGCGCTTCTTCTTTTTCTTGTTCTCGGCCATGGTCTCAACCCGCGGGGCGCGCCCGCTCTTCAAACGTGCACGGGCGGCGGATCGCCCGCCCGAAATCTGGTTCGTTCCGGTTGCTTCCGCGCCCTCCCGGCGGTACGATTGGGCGATCCGCGGAGCCCGTTGGATTTAGCCGTTCGCCGCCCGCCGCGCCACCCCTCGGCCCCTTTACCGAGATGGATAGCGGCGCGGGACGAGGGCGATCCACCGGCCCGCGAAGTTCGCGCCAGAGGGCGCCCGTTCCATCGCAGTCCCCGTGATCCGCGCCACGCATCCGTGAAAATCGCCCACCTGGCCGACCTGCACCTGGGGTACCGCGCGTACCACCGCGTCACCTCGCGCGGCGTGAACCAGCGCGAGGCCGACGTGGCCGAGGCGTTCCGCCGCGCCGTGGCCAAGGTCGTCCACGCGCAGCCGGACCTGGTGCTGGTCGCGGGCGACATCTTCCACACCGTCCGCCCCTCCAACACCGCCATCGCCGAAGCGTTCCGCCAGTTCTCGGTGCTCAGCGAGCGGCTTCCGCACACGCCGGTGGTGATCATCGCCGGCAACCACGACAGCCCGCGCAGCGCCGACACCGGCAACATCCTCTCGCTCTTCCGCGAGATCGAGACGGTGAGGGTGGTCTACGAGGAGTGCCGCCCGGTGCCGCTGCCGGAGATCGAGACCACGGTCCTCTGCATGCCGCACGTGAGCCTGGCGGTGGACCACGAGACGGTGATGGAGCCCGATCCCGGGGCCAAGCACAACGTTCTCCTCCTCCACGGCGAGATCGTGGACAAGAACGGCGAGCCTCGCTACCGCAGCGAGTTCGGCGGCGCGCAGGTGCCCGAGACGGCCGTGAAGGCGAACCGGTGGACGTACGTGGCGCTGGGCCACCACCACGAGGCCGAGTCGCTGGCGCGGAACGCCTGGTATGCCGGCGCCATCGAGCGCACCTCGGCCTTCATCTGGCAGGAAAAGCGCCCCAAGGGCTTCCTGCTCCACGACACGGAGACGGGCCACACCGAGCACGTGGACGTGGAGACGCGCGAGCTGGTCGACCTTCCCAAGATCGAGGCGAAGGGGATGACCGGCGACGAGCTGGACCGGCGGATCCGCGCGGCGGTGGAGAAGATCGACGGCGGCGTGCGCGGCAAGATCGTGCGCATGCTGGTCTACGACGTACCCCGCCAGGTCGTGCGCGAGCTGGATCACCGCCGCATCCGCGAGTGGAAGAGCGAGGCGCTGCACTTCCACCTGGACGCGCGTCCGCCCGAGGTGCGCCGCCGCCACTCGTCCGGCGCGCCGGTGAAGCGGATGTCGCTGCGCGAGCAGGTGGAGACGCACCTCGGCCGGTGGACGCCGAGCCGCAAGGGGATCGAGAAGGAGCGGCTGGTGGAGATGGGCGCGCAGTACATCGACCTCGCGGCGGAGGGTGCCTGATGCGCCTCAACTCGCTGCGGCTGCGCAACTTCCGCCAGCACCAGAACACCGAGATCTCCTTCCGCCGCGGGCTCACGGGGATCATCGGCCCCAACGGCGCCGGGAAGAGCACCATCCTGGAGGCGATCGCCTGGGCCATCTACGGCGCCAGCGCGGCGCGTGGGACCAACGACACCATCCGCTTCGCCCGGGCGCAGGCGCGCTCGCGGGTGGAGGTGGAGCTCAGCTTCGCCCTCGGCCAGCAGGAGTTCCGCGTCGTCCGCTCGCTGAACAACGCCGAGGTGTTCCTGGACGGCGGCGCGCAGCCGGTGGCGGCCACGCTCGGCGGCGCCACCAGTTATCTCCAGCAGCGGCTGGGGATGACGCGCGAGGAGTTCTTCAACACCTACTTCACCGGCCAGAAGGAGCTGCAGTTCCTGGCCGCGATGGGCCCCACCGAGCGCGGCCGCTTTCTCAGCCAGGTGCTCGGCTACGAGCGCCTGCGCCGCGCGCAGGACCTGGTGCGCGGCCGCAAGACCGAGGTGCGCGCCGAGATCCGCGCGCTGCAATCCACCCTGGGCGACATCCACGAGCTGGTCGCCGCCCGGCGCGACGCCGAAGAGCGCGTCGCCGGCGCGCTCTCCGACTACAAGACCGCGCAGGCCGACACCGAGGAGGCGCTGGTCTCGCTCCGCGCCTTCCTCCCGCGGTGGGAGGCGGCGCAGGCCGCGCGCGACCGCCACCGCGAGCTTTCGCACGCCATCGAGGGCGCCGAGCGCGACACCGCCGCCGCGCGGCGCGACGTGGAGCGCGCCGAGGCCGGCCTCCACTCCGTGGCCGACGCCGAGGCCCGGCTCGCCCCGCTGCTGGAGGAGCTGGAGGTGCTCCCCCAGCTCACCGCCGAGGTGGAGCAGTGGGAGAAGCGGGCGCGTGACGAGGAGACGCGGAAGGGGCTGGCGAAGCGGCTCGACGACCTGGTGGCCGAGCTCGCGCGCGGCGTGGAGCGGATGGGGCGGCTGGAGACGGCGCCGGGGCTGGAGAAGAAGTACGCCGGCGAGCTGGAGCGCCTCCGCGCCGAGCGCGCCGAGGTGGAGACGGAGCTGGAGGAGAAGAAGAACACCTGGCTCCGCGACCGGCAGGACGCCGAGACCAAGCTGCAGACCTTTCGCGACCGGGCGAAGGAGCTGCAGGAGCAGATCCGGCAGATCCGCGAAACGGGCCCCGAGGGCGCCTGCCCCACCTGCGGCCGGCCGATGGGGGCCGACTACGAGCGGCTGCTGGAGCAGTTCGAAGACCAGTTCATCGACGTCAAGCAGGACGGCGTCTGGTGGAAGAGCCGCTTCGAGCAGCTGCAGAACAAGCCCGACGACGTGGCCGAGCTGGAGAAGCGCGAGCGCTCGCTGAACGAGGCGATCGACGACCGCTCCACCAAGTACACGCGCTGCCAGTCGGCCGTGCAGGAGCTGGCCACGCTCCGCGGCGACCGCGCCACCCGCGAGCGCCGGCGCGACGACCTGGCCGCCGAGCTGGAGGCGATCCCCGGCGGGTACGACCGCGAGCTGCACCGCCAGGTGGAGGCGGCCGTCCGCCACCTGCGCGCGCAGGAGAACCAGGCGGCCGCGCTGCAATCCGCCGTCGCGCGGCGCGGCGAGTGGGAGCGAGAGATGGCGCAGGCCCGCGAGCGCGAGGCCGCCGCCGCCGAGCGCAACCGCGCCGCCGCCGCCGAGCGGAAGACGCTGGGCTTCAGCGAGGCCGAGTTCGCGCTGGTGAAGGCCGAGCACGACGGCGCCGTCAACCGCCACCGCGCCGCCGAGCTGCACGAGACGGAGATGAAGGGCGCCGTGCGCCTGGCCGAGGCCGCGCTGCAGGACGCCCAGCGCGCCGAGGCCGCGTACCACGAGCGCGCGAAAGAGCTCGACAAGCAGAAGACCGAGCTCGACCACCTGGACGAGCTCGACGAGGCCTACACCGAGCTCCGCGGCGAGCTGAACGACCAGGTGCGCCCCGAGCTGAGCGAGATCGCGTCGATGTTCCTGGCCCAGCTCACCGACGGGCGCTACACGTCGATGGAGATCGACGAGAGCTACAACCTGATGGTGATGGACGAGGGCGAGGAGAAGCCCGTGATCAGCGGCGGCGAGGAAGACGTCGCCAACCTCGTCCTCCGCCTCTCGCTCTCGCAGATGATCGCCGAGCGCGCCGGGCACCCGCTCTCGCTGCTGATCCTGGACGAGGTCTTCGGCTCGCTCGACGTGGCGCGGCGCGACAACGTGGTGCAGCTCCTCCACAACCTGGAAGACCGCTTCGAGCAGGTGATCCTGATCACCCACATCGAAGGGATCCGCGAAAGCATGGAGCAGGTGCTGCGCGTGGAGTTCGACGAGCGCACCGGGACGTCCATGGTGCGCGAGGAGGACGTGAATCCGGCGGATCCGCTGGACGTGGCAGCTTGAAGTGAGTGCGAGAGTGCGAGAGTGCGAGAGTGCGAGAGTGAAGGGCGCGCGATCGCGCTTCTCGATTCGATTCCCGTCGCCTGATCGTGTGGATGGCTGATCAAACGCCCGAATCGCTCGCCGGCTTTCCGGTAATCCTGGAGCTGCCGGTGTTCTGGGGCGACATGGATTCGTTCCGGCACGTCAACAACATCATCTACTTCCGCTACTTCGAGAGCGCGCGGATCGAGTACCTGGAGCGGATCGGCTTTCGGCAGGAGAGCGAGAACGGCGGCATCGGCCCCATCCTCCACTCCACCAGCGCGCGCTTCCGCCGCCCGCTCGAGTGGCCCGACACGGTGATCGTCGGCGCGCGGACGGTGGAGGTGGGGGAAGACCGCTTCACGCAGGAGTACCGGCTGCTCGGCAAGGCGTCCGGCCAGGTCGCGGCCGAGGGCGCGGGCGTGCTCGTCGCCTACGACTACCCGAACGCCCGCAAGGCCGCGCTCCCGCCGCGCGTGGTCGAAGCGATCCGGCGCATGGAGTCGCGGGGCTGAGATCGCCAACCGCTTCGACAACGGTAGAAGCCAGGGAGATGCGAAACTTCGCACGCTCATCCCCAATCGCCGGTCAGGGCGTGTACCGGCCGATCGGCGCGGTATCGTCCAGAACGTAGACCTCCTCGGTCACGATCACGGCCTCGGGAACGGGCATGGGGGGCGGCGGGGGAGGCGCGTAGTCGCGCGCGGCGTGCACCTCCACCTCCACGTCGTCGTCGCTCATCCCGTCGCCGCCACGCACGCTGTCCACCAGCGCGCGGCCGCGGTTCACCAGCGTGGAGCCCGCGCCCGTGGCGATCGCCCAGCCGGCGGCCACGGCGGCCAGCGCCAGGCCGGTGCGCACCGGGTGCAGCGACACCGCCGTGTAGGCGCTGTGCTTCATGATGTACCCCGGTTGGTCGCCGCGGGCGCGGCCGGTGCGCGCGGGCGGCTCCCACAGCGTGTCCTCCTGCGGAAGCTCGGGGGTGTCGCGGCGCTTCTGCTGCTCGAACATCCCCTGCCCCATCACGTCGTTCACGCCCGGCGCGTCCTTCCCCACCAGCGCCATCATCCGCCCGCCGCCGCCCACCGTCACCGCGCGCTTGGGGTGCGCCGCGCAGTGCAGGATCGCGCGCGCCACCACCTCGGGCACGTACACCGGGTGCGGGTGCTTGGGCGCGGCGTCGGTGTAGTTGGCCGCGTGCCGCGGGAACGGCGTGTCGATGGCGCCCGGCTTCACCAGCGTGACCGACACCGGCGCCTCCTGGTGCATCAGCTCCAGCCGCAGCGCGTCGGTGAAGCCCTTCACCGCGTGCTTGCTGGCCGTGTAATGCCCCTGCAGCGGCACGAAGGTGTCGCTCAGGATGCTCCCCAGGTTGATCAGCGCGCCGCCGTTAGCCTTCAGGTACGGCAGCGCCGCCAGCGAGCCGTTCACCACACCCCAGTAGTTGGTCTCGAACACGCGCCGCGCGTCGTCCAGCGGCACGTCCTCGATCATCCCGTAGATCGACACGCCGGCGTTGTTGATCCAGGTGTCGATGCGGCCGAACGCGCGGATCGCCACCTCGGCGGTCTCCATCATCCCCTGCATGTCGGCCACGTCGGAGGCGTACCACTCCACCCGCGCGCCGTCGCGGATCAGCTCCGCGGCGATGCGCGCCAGCTCGGCCTCGTTGCGCGAGTTCAGCACCAGGTCGGCGCCGCGCCGCGCGGCCAGCCGTGCCGTGGCCAGACCGATCCCGCTGTCCGCCCCGGTGATCACGATCACCTGCTCGCCCACCGGCTTCAACTTGATCCCCATCTCGTTCCCTCCCATGCGGTTGTGCGCCCTGCTCCGGGGGCGCGAACCCGGTGCAAAGGTTGCGCCGGGCGATGGGGTAGGCGTGGAGATGCGTGTTCGGAGGCGGGTGGCGTACGATCATCTTTGCCGGTTGATGTGCGCGGGCCGGGTCCTTAGTGTTGATGCATGGATCTCGACCTGCTCTACTCGCTGATCGGCTCCGAGACGCGCGCCCGGATCCTCGCCGGCTTCGTGGCGAACCCCGAGGCGCGGCGCGGGATGGATGCGCTCGCCCGGCTCACCGGCGTGGGCCGCCGCGCGCTGCGCGCCGAGCTCGCGCGGCTGGTGGAGGAGGGCGTCCTCCTCCGCGAGCGCGAGGGGCGGCGCGTGGTGTACGCGCGGACGTGGATCCCCGCGTGGCGCACGTACGAGACGCTGATGTCCAGCTACGGGATCCCCCTCCTCCTCCAGTCGGCGCTGGCCGAGGTCCCCGGCGTGGAGGCCGCCTTCATCTTCGGCTCCCTCGCCCGCGGCGACGCCCGCCCCGACAGCGACATCGATCTGCTGGTGTACGGCGACGAGATCCCGCCGGGGGCGGTTTCTTCCACCTTCGGCTACGTCTACGGCCTGCTCGACCGCAAGCTGGACGACAAGATCCTGGATCGCGAGCTGTTCCAGGAGCTGAACGGCCCCCGTGCAAGCTTCCTCCCAAGCGCCCTGGCGGGGAGCAAGGTCTGGCTCGTCGGCTCGGAAAGCGACCTGGCGCGAGCGGCCGCGGCATGAACGAGCGCATCCGGCGGTTCATCGAAAACCGGTGGTTGGACGATCAGCCCGCGGCAGACGACGACATCGTGGACCTTTGGGAAAGCGCGCTCGATTCGTACGATCACGCTCGCACCGCCCCGCCCCGGTACCAGTTCCTCGCGGGGTACGATGCCGGCCGGATCGCCGCGCAGGCCATCGTTCGCGCACGAAACCTCCGCGTTCGCGCGACCAACCACCACGAGATGACGATCCAGGCCGCGGCTCAGCTCTCTGTGCCGGAGCTGCGAACCTTGCTGCACACCCTCGACGAGATGCGGAAGGAGCGGAGCGCGCTGGAGTACGGCGGCGTCGGCCGCGTGTCATCCGAGCGTGCGAACGCCGTGATCGATCTCCTTCGACGGCTGCTGCCGCTCGCCGCGGAGAACCTGCGCGAGGAGCGCCCCGGCCTCGTCACGCGGATTCGGTTCTCCGCCTGAACGACGAGCCCCGGCACCGGGCGGGGCTCCATCCTCGCATCTGCCGTATCCGCCGCGGCGGAGTGCTACGCGAGCGCCTTGAGCAGCTTCTCGTGGATCCCGCCGAAGCCGCCGTTGGACATCACCAGCACCACCTCGCCGTGGGTGAGGCGGGGCGCCAGGTGCGTCACGATGTCGTCGGGGCCGGGGATGAACCAGGCCTCCTTGCCGGCGGCGTTCCAGTGCTCCACCATCTCGATCGGTTTGATGGCGGTGTCGGCGGGCCGCACGTCCATCGTGATCCTTATCGCGAAAAAGGGCCGCTCCACATGGCCCTGGGAGCGGCCCTTTCACTTCACGGCCGGCTACGGCGCTGATCCCGCGGCAGGATCAGATGGGATCGTCGGGAAGGATGTTTCCGCGTGTGCCCGTGCGCTGGATGGTCACCACGTTGAATCCACCGCCGTTGAAGCCCGGACAGTTGATACTGTACCCGTACGAGACAGCCACGAAGCCGGTAGGGATCGGCGAGGTGGTGCACACCGTCTCGGGCGACGCCGGAACCTTGAGCGTGAACGTGTTGAAACCACCGCCAGAAAACCCTGGACAATTGACGCTTGAACCATAGCTCTTGATAACCCAGCCCGCGGGAACCTGCGAAGTGGTGCACGCCGATTGCGGCGATTGGGGAAGCACGACCGTGATCGTATTGAAGCCGCCCCCCGAAAACCCGGGGCAGTTGATGCTGCTGCCATACGATGTGATCACCCACCCGTCCGGGACGGTCGACGTGGTGCACGCGGACTGAGACGATGAAGGCAGAACCAACGTGAAAGTGTTGAACCCGCCTCCAGAAAACCCGGGACAATTGACGCTGCTCCCGTACGACGCGATCACCCAGCCCATGGGGACTGTCGATGTAGTACAGGCGGATTGCGGAGAGTCGGGAACCACGATGGTGACGGTGTTGAAGCCGCCGCCGGAAAAATTGGGGCAGTTCACGCTGTAACCGTATGACAGTGCGACGTACCCCGCCGGGATGGACTGATTGGAGCAGATCGTCTGCTGCACCTGCCGGGTGATCGTGCGCGTGTTCGTGCCGGAAGACGAGTAGTTGAGGCACGACTCGCTGCGTCCGCTGCCAACGACGGTGTAGCCCGGCGGGATCGGTGACGTGGCACAGACCACTTCCTGCACACCAGGGATACCCACGAGCATCGCGTTGTACACGCTAGACTCAGGGCCATAGAGACAGACGCCGTTCCAGCCGTAGCTAAGGATCACATAGCCGCTCGGAACGGGAGATCCACTGCACGTTTCCGCGACGGACGATGCGAAGCTGGGGGCGCGTGGCACCACGCTCGGCGACGAACCATCCGGAGCCGTTGGAAGATTGCCCTCCGAACACGCGTTGATTCCCAGGATGAGGGCAAGGAGAGTGGCTGCTTTTCTTATCATTGTGCGTCTGGCGGGGATGGCGGGACGAGGTGAGGAGTCGAAAACATATGTCTGGAACCAGATGCTGTCCACCAGGCGCGGCCATTCCCCGCGCTTACGTAGACACGAAGCCCCGGCACCGGGCCGGGGCTCCATCGTCCTGCATCCGCCGTATCCGCCGCCGTGTGTCCCGCCGTGGGCTGCTACGCGAGCGCCTTGAGCAGCTTCTCGTGGATCCCACCGAAGCCGCCGTTGGACATCACCAGCACCACCTCGCCGTGAGTGAGGCGCGGCGCCAGGTGCGCCACGATGTCGTCGGGGCCGGGAATGAACCAGGCCTCCTTCCCTGCGGCGTTCCAGTGCTCCACCATCTCGATCGGGTTGATGGCGGTATCGGCGGTGTAGCGCTCGGGGTGGAAGAGGCCGGCGAGCACCACCTGGTCGGCCGCGGCGAAGGCGTCTTCGTACGGCTGCTGGAATTCCCGGCGCTGGGCCGTGTAGCTGCGCGGCTCGAACACCGCCACGATCGGCCGGTCGCCATAGCGCTGCCGCACCGCCTCGATGGTCTCGCGCACGGCGGTGGGGTGATGCGCGAAGTCGTCGATCACGGTGATGCCGTTCACCTCTCCGCGCACCTCCATCCGCCGCTTCACGCTGCGGAAGGTGCGCAGCCCCTCGAGCACGCCGGCCCGGTCGGCGCCGATGAACTCGGCGCAGGCGATCACCGCTAGGCAGTTGCGCACGTTGAACGCGCCCGTGAGCGGCGTGACCACGTCACCCCAGCGCTCCCCCGCGCGTTCTACCGTGAACCGGGTCCCCTCGGGCCCGAACGAGACGCCAGCCGCCGTCCACACCGGGTGCCCGTCGCCCACGGCCGCCGCATCCCCGTAGCCGAAGCTCTCGACCGGCGCGAACGCCCTGGGCGCCAGCTCGCGCGTGATCGGCGAATCCCATCCCGCGATCAGGGCGCCGTTCCGGGGCACCAGGTTGATGAAGCGCGAGAAGGCGAAGCGGTACGCCTCCTCGTCGCGGTAGATGTCGGCGTGGTCGAACTCGATGTTGTTCACGATTCCCACGTAGGGAAGGTAGTGCCACATCTTGGGGCCCTTGTCGAAGTACGCCGTGTCGTACTCGTCGGCCTCGATCACGAACCACTCGCTGTCGGTGAGGCGGTGGTTGGTCCCGAAGTTCTCGGCCACGCCGCCGATCAGGAAGCTGGGGTTGAGCCCCGCGCTCTCCAGCGCCCAGGCGAGGAGCGAGGTGGTGGTGGTCTTCCCGTGCGTTCCCGCCACCGCCAGCGGCTTGCGGGTGCGCAGGAACTCTTCCTTGATGGTGCTGGCGGCCGAGGTGTAGGGGATGCGCCGGTCGAGCACCGCCTCGAGCTCGGGGTTGCCGCGCGAGATGGCGTTGCCCACGATCACGCGGTCGGGCACCGGCTCCAGGTTCTCGGCGCGGTAGCCGATGGCGTACTCGATCCCCATGTCGCGCAGGTGGTCGCTCATGGGCGGGTACACGTCGGCGTCGGAGCCGGTGACGCGGTGCCCGGCCGCGCGCAGCAGCCCCGCGAGCGATGCCATGGCCGTTCCCGCGATGCCGATGAGGTGATAGTGCATCGGCGCGGAGCTCTGGATGGACGGGCGCGAATCGGTCATGGGGGCGGCGTGTGGAGTGCTGGTACGGTGGATGTTGGGACCCGGCGGGCCGCGAGTGGCGTGCCCTGCTGCGAAGTACGTGCCCGGCTTCGGGTTCAGCCGCGGCGCGCGGTGTGGTATATTAGGGCGGACGGGCTCCGCCAGACACCATCAACCCTGTTCCAAGGACATACCTTGAAGCTGAAGACCTTGTTCGCCGTAGCCGCCGTGGCCCTGCTCTCCGCCGGATGCCTGGGCGATTCCACGGGGAGCGGCGTGACCGTGATCATCCCGCCGCCCGAGCCGCTGGCCGCCGGGATCGACACCGTGACCACCGCCAGCGGCCTGAAGTACGCCGACATCGTGGTGGGCACCGGGACCACGGTGCAGTCGGGCCGGGCAGTGCAGCTGCACTACACGGGCTGGCTGCTGAACGGCACCGGGTTCGACACCACCGTCGGGTTCCAGCCCGCTACCGTGGTGGCGGGCGACGGGCGCTTCATCGCCGGTTGGAACGAGGGGTTGGTGGGGATGAAGGTGGGTGGCAAGCGCCGCCTGATCATTCCGCCCGCGCTAGCCTACGGTGCCAACGAGGTGAAGAATCAGGAAACAGGCGCGGTGGTGATCCCCGCCAACTCGACGCTGATCTTCGACATCCAGGTCCTCGCCGCGTCGAACTGACGGATGAGCGAAGATGGCGTCCTGGAGGTGAACGACACGCTGTGGATCCCCCGGGCGGAGCTGGAGTATCGCGCGAGCCGCTCGGGGGGGCCGGGCGGCCAGCACGTGAACACGTCGTCCACGCGCATCGAGGTGGCGTGGGACGTGGGCGCCAGCCCAAGCCTGAGCGACGAGCAGCGTGCGCGCCTGCGCGACAAGCTGGCGAACCGCATCAACGGCGAGGGCGTGCTGCTGCTGGCCGCCAGCGACCACCGCAGCCAGCACCAGAACAAGGAAGCCGCCACCGAGCGCCTGGTGGAGCTGGTGCGCCAGGCGCTGGTCATCCCCAAGCCGCGCAAGAAGACGCGCCCCTCGCGCGCCCAGCGCGAAGCCCGCCTCCACGCCAAGAAGCACCAGTCCGACAAGAAGCGGAACCGTCGCTCCCTTGAGGATTGAACTACGGTGCGAAAGTACGAAAGTGCGAGAGTGCGAGAGTGCGAGAGTGCGAGAGTGCAAAAGTGGTAGAGGAACGAGCGGGGTCCGTCATCGGTGTGACGGACCCCGCTTTTGCTCCACGCCGGCGCGTCCGGAGAGCACTGCAAGGCTGCGCTCGGTGGAGTGCATCGCGGATTTTACAAGTGGACAGTAGTGGACATCTGTGTCAGCGAATTGCGTTCAAGGCTGCCGTTCAGGGACGAGATCGCAAACAGCGGTGAACACGGGGTCTCAGAGAGCACGGAGGCCACGGTTCCAACACCCAGACGCTTGGTCGAATCGGCAGATCACGCTATCGCGGTGTCGCACACCGCTCGAAAGGTCGCCAGGAGCGCCGAATCATCCCGAGCGCGCAGTTCCCGATGACGCGGTTGGCGGAGTCCGACATGCGCGCGAAGCCAGACGAGCTCGAGGGATAGAGCACGAACACCCGCGAGCCCCCGCCGAAAGATCCGGCGGGGGCTCGCGGGTGTTCGTGCGGCCGGTCCGTCTGGTTAGACGTGGCTGCGGCGACCGATGATCAGGCGGTACAGACCCAGCAGGATCAGCGCGCCGACGATCGAGCCGATGATGCCGACCTGGCCATCGCGGCCGCCGAACAGGAACCCGCCGACCAGCGAACCCGCGATGCCCAGCAGGATGGTCACGATGATCCCGCCCGGGTCGCGGCCCGGCATGATCAGCTTGGCAAGGGCGCCCGCGATCAGGCCGATGATGATCATTCCGATGATACCCATACGTGCCTCCGAGCGATTCGTTGTTTCCGCCCCGGCAGAGCCCACCGCCCCGCCGTCGCGGCCAACCTAACGCAAACGGGATGCCGAACTTATCGCCGCTCGCCGCACGCACGTATGGAAGCAAGGACACGCGTTCGCGCGCATACGAGACGTTCGGGGTTCCCAGCGATGGCGCCCGGAGACATCGGCGCGGTCACGCTCCCCTTTCCGCGGGGAGGTTGCCGGCCACGGTGATCGACGCACCGGCGCGGGCGGAAAGCGCGAGTGGAGAACGGGCCCGGCGGCGGGCGGAACGCGCGGCGCGGCAGCCCGGGACCCACCTCCGCGAAGGCGCGCGAGACGACGGATCGCGGGCTGATCCGGACGGCCCGGCGGAAGGGACGGAGCTTGGTCCAAAGCTTGCCACCCCCGCACGGCATGGAACCGACCAAGAACGAACGCAGGAGCGGCGGCGGGGATCGCAGACGTGGCGGAGGATTCGGCAGCCGGCCCGGGATGGGGCTGGGGCCGCTCCTCTTCGCCTTCCTGGCCCTGATCGCGCTCGGCATGCTGTGGAGCGGCAACCAGCACAGCAACCGCATCGAGTACAGCGAGCTGAAGAACCGCATCGCGCTGGGGCAGGTGGGGCGGGTGAGCATCGGGCCCACCTCCATCACCGCCTATCCGCGGGCCGACAGCACCAGCGGCAGCCAGTGGACCGCCAACCGGCCGGGGATCGAGGACAGCTCGTTCATCCCCCTGCTGGAACGCAACAAGGTCCGCTACGAAGGCGCCGAGGACGGCAGCCGCCTGTGGACCGTGCTGGGGTGGTTCCTCCCCATCCTGATGATCCTGGGGGTGTGGAGCTTCATGATGCGGCGGATGAACCCCACGCAGGGCGTGCTGACCGTGGGGAAGAGCCGCGCCCGCATCGTGGGCGAGGAGGGGACCGGCGTCACCTTCCAGGACGTGGCCGGAGTCGACGAGGCGCGGCAGGAGACGCAGGAGATCGTGGAGTTCCTGCGCAGCCCCGAGAAGTTCGCCAAGCTGGGGGCCAAGATCCCCAAGGGCGTGCTCCTGGTGGGCCCCCCGGGAACGGGAAAGACGCTGCTGGCGCGCGCCGTGGCGGGCGAGGCGGGCGTCACCTTCTTCCAGCTGAGCGGCGCCGAGTTCGTGGAGATGTTCGTGGGCGTGGGCGCCGCGCGGGTGCGAGACCTGTTCGCGCAGGCGAAGGCGCAGTCGCCCTGCATCATCTTCATCGACGAGCTCGACGCGCTGGGGAAGGCGCGCACGCCGGGCGGTGTGCTGGGCGGCAACGACGAGCGCGAGCAGACGCTGAACCAGCTCCTGGTGGAGATGGACGGCTTCGACCCGCGGATGGCGGTGATCATCATGGCGGCCACCAACCGCCCCGAGATCCTGGACCCCGCGCTGCTGCGCCCCGGCCGCTTCGACCGGCAGATCCTGGTGGACCGGCCCGACGTGAAGGGGCGGCTCGACATCCTGCGCATCCACGCGCGCGGGATCTCGCTGGCCGACGGGGTGGAGCTGGAGCGCATCGCCCGGCGCACGCCGGGGTTCGTGGGCGCCGACCTGGCCAACCTGCTCAACGAGGCGGCGCTGCTGGCCGCCCGGCGCGACAAGCCGCAGGTGACCATGCTCGAGATCGACGACGCGGTGGACCGCATCGTGGCCGGGCTGGAGAAGAAGAACCGGCTGATC
>Ga0247773_1000021_pt1 | contig 64971 bp, 27 predicted proteins | sample UWRJL092311B6_FD_179934 | JGI IMG/M metagenome (GOLD analysis project Ga0247773, IMG submission 179934) | Plant litter microbial communities from Arlington Agricultural Research Station in Wisconsin, United States - UWRJ-L092-311B-6 | ecosystem: Environmental > Terrestrial > Plant litter >... | reverse complement strand
AAAAAGCTAAAATAAAAAAAAAAAAAAAAAAAAATTATTTATAAAAAAAGAAATTAAAAAACTAGCTTCTAAACTATAATTTAGAATAAGTAGTAAAAGAAAAATAGCTTTAATATTATCTTTTTTCTTTTTATAAATTAACTTTAAAACTCTTACTATTCTAGATAAAATAATCTTTATATTAAACCCTAGTAGCTCTAAAGTAATAGGAGCTAATGTACTAATAAGTAAAATATTACTATTTTAACTAATACTAGACCTATTAGCTTTACTAGCTTTACTAAGTTTTAACTTATTAATACCTCTACTAATATACTCTTAATAATAAAACTAATTAAAAAGCTACTAACCTAATATATACTTAATTATACTAGCTATACTAATAAGGCTAACTAATAACTTTATCTTATTTAATAAAATAGATATTACTAAGTAGCTAAATAATTATAACTAATAAGCTAATAATATAAAATTATCTAATATATAAAGAGTAAATATTATTCTTAAATAGTATACTTTAAAGATCTAATAAATAATAAAATAACTAAGTAGATTTAAAAATAAGGATTAGGCTAAATTATAAAAAAATATTAACTATTATTAGTAAGACTAAGATTTTACTTAAAAGAAAAATACTTATTTATTCTTAGATAGCTTTATTATAAATATAGCTTAGAACTTACCTAGTCTAGTAAAATATACCTTAACCTTTATAATATATACTAATACTTATAAAGAGAATAAAAAAATAATATAAAAAAAAGTTAAATACTACTATTTTAAAGGCCTTAAATAAAAAGATAAACGGTTAGTATTATACTATATAATAAATAAGCTAGTAATTAGAAAAATATAAACTTATAAAGTAAATAAAATAAAAAAGTTCTTATAACTAGCCTATTAAAGGAAGAAGGAAATTAATATATATAGTCTAGACTATATATAATAAATAATAATATAAGCTTAGAAAGTAATTTTCTAGAATTAAGCTTTAATAGCTATTAATAAATAAGAAATTATAGAGAAACTTAGGTAATAAAAAAAGAAAGAAGTTAAATTAATATAACTACTATTAAATATTAACCTAGCTATAAGTAACTTAGCTAAAGTATTTAATAAATTACTTACTCTTAACTAAATTAAGGTTTTTACTAAAATACTAGCTTATAAACCTATTTTTAAGAAAATAGCTAATATATAATACTTTCTTTAAAAAGTATTAATACTAGAACTACTAACTAACTATTATAATAATAGATTATATATAACTTTAATACTAAGAATAGTAAATTTTAAAGTAACTTTATAGTCTTAATTCTTAAAATTAGTAAACTAGAATAATTATTTAATATATAAGAGACTAGGATACTAAATAAAAAATTATATAAATAAATAATAGTTAATAAAGATAAGATAGTACTATATAGCTTAAACTAAATAAAAATAATACTAGAATCTAGAGTATATCTACTATTATAGACCTTTATATTATTTATTAGAACTATTTAATAAAAAACTACTAAAAAAAGCTTAACTTTAATAACTATAAAATAAGATAAGAGTATTTTTTAGTATTTTAGATAATATAATTAATAATAAATAAGTTATATAAATTTATTTAGATTAATTTATAAAACTACTAGCTTTAATTCTTTTAAAAAAATAGAATTAGATAAAAAAAGAAAAGGTAGAAGCTAACCTTAAAATAGTTTATTATAGAAGAGATTAGATTTTAGTAAATTTTAAGGAGCTATAATAATTCTAGGCTTAAATTAAACTTAAAGCTAAAGTAAATAATAAAACTAATAATAAATAAATTAATACTATTATAATAAAGAATATAATAAATTAAAAAAATATTATCTTAGTAAAAGCTTATATATAGTTTAGAACTACTAATAACTAACTAAAAGATATATAAGAAGTTTAGTCTAGTAAAATTAGTAAGAAATTAATATACCTTATTTAAAAGTTTTCTAAAGTAGACTTAAAATAGCTAAATTAGAGTATACTAAGAAAAGAATATAAAAATTAGATAATAGTATAAGAAAAATATTAACTAATAATAGAAGATAATACTAATCTACCTAATATCCTATTACTAACTAATTTAATTATTAATTCTAATATAGCTATCTTATAGGAGGCTAGACTATATAATACTTTATTTATAGTTATCTAACTATTAGATTAAAAAATAAGACTATTAAACTTTTAAAGATAGTAAATAAATATTCTAGACCTAGTATTAACTTTATAAATAGTAGTAGTAGTAATCCTAAACTAAGAAGTATATTTAATTAAGGTATCTAATTTAGTTTAGTTTAAATCTATATAATAAGAGCTTACTAAAGTAATAGTTAAAAAGAAAGAGGATAATAGGATAATAATAAAACTAAATATAGTTATACTATATAATAATACTAATAATAATACTAGTAATCTAGTTAATTATAATTTTAAAAGGTTAACCTAGTAAAATACTAGTTTAAATTAAGAAAGATTTAACTATAAAAGTAACCTAGTTTATAAAAATTTATCTAAAGTAACTATAATTAGTAAAATACTATTAGTTTACCTAACTTAAGTAGTTATAATAGTTCTAGAAATTTAGAAAACTCTAATTATTTAAAATATTAAAATAAATTTATTATAAGCCTACTACTTAGTATTTAGTACTAGGAATATATATAATAAAGGCTATAATAAGAAAACCTATAAAAATATTAATACTATAAATAAAGTTAAAGGCTATAAAGTTATAAAACTTAAATTACCTATTATATAAGCTACTATAATATAAGATAGCTATTAAGTAAAGTATCTTTTAAATACTAAATTATAAATAAATATAATATAATTATTTATAGTATTAGCTCTTAGAATCCTATATAAAGAATAAAAGAATAATAAGAAACCTAGTAAGGTTTCTTTTATAAATAGAACTTATAATTCTTTTATAAAAATTATATAGAATATTTTTATTATAATTAGTAGAGTAATAACTCTATTTAACTTTAAAATTATCTAAAATTTATAAAGATTAGTAATCTTAGGTAAACTATAGTTTATAGCTATAAGAGCTATAGTTAACTATAATATATATAGATAAATATAGTATTAAATTCTATCTAGTAATAGGTATTATAAAGTATTATTTATAGCTTTAGATCCTCTATTAATTAAAATAAGTAGGATAAACTTACTTCTAAACTTAGAAAACTAGAAGTAAGTTTCTTTACTAGGAAAGAATACTTACTAGGATATAATAACCTAAATTTACTTTATATAATTTAGGAAACTATTTAAATACTAGAGCTAGCCTATATTTAGTATTTTTAATAGCTTTTATTTAAGTAAAAATATATAAATTTTAGAAACTTAGATTTTTTTTTTTTTAGTAAAAATTAAGAAATATTCTAAGAGTAGTTAAAAGTTTAATAGAATATTAATTATATTAAAGACTCTAAATAATATAAGAAAGGTAGATTATTAATTAAAATAGTAATAGATAAGCTTAGGTAATAAAATAATAAATTAAACTAATAAAACTAAAAAGTATATATAAAATTCCTATAACTAAATATAATATATAAGCTAGTTATAAAGAAAGTTTAACCTATAAATATATTATATTTAGATAAACCTATAAAGTTTTAATATCTAAACTAGAAAAGGCTAGTAATAAAAAAATAACTTTAAAAGAATAGTTTTTAACTACTAAATATTAAACCTTTTAATTATCTCTTTAAAAAATAATATATAAAATTCTTTTAAGAATTTAAACTAACTTCTAATTAGATATAATAACTAAAGTTTAAAGAATAACTATTACTAAGAGAACTTAAGATAATATTAAATATATTACTTAATTAAAAAGCTATTATTATCTTTAACTAGATAAAATTAAAAAAGATTTATAAGAGTATTAGCTCTTTATATAAGATTTAGATAATAGAATACTAAGCTTAGTATATCCTAACTTTCTAACTATTATAAAAACTAGTAAGAAAAGTAATTAAGATATTTAAAGATTATATTCTTTATAAAATATTAGAATATAGTAATAGCTAGTATTAAAACTTATAATTTTTAGTACCTAAAAAAGATAAAGATATTTATATAATATATAATATATAAAAGATTAATACTATTTTTATTTAAAATATTAATATTTTACTTTTAGTAGATAAGCTTTTTAAGTAATTTACTAGGTATAAAATCCTTTTAGTTCTAAATTTCTTTTTAAAATATAACTAGATTACTCTTTATTTAAGTAGTAAAGATATTACTATATTTACTACTCTATTTAGACTCTTATAATTATATACTATAGTATAAAAAGTTACTAACTTAGTTAGAGTATTTCTTTAAATAATTATAAAGATACTTTTAGACTACTTTCTAGATAACTATTTACTATATATTAATAATTTAGTAATTAAAGGACCTAAAACTAACTATAATAAAGAAGAAGTATTACCTAATATAAGAAGATTTATCCTAGAGTACCTTTAATAGCTAGATAAAGTACTAGCTAATCTTAAATAAGCTAAAGTAATAGCCTTAGCTAAGAAATACTATTTAGGAGTACTAAGTCTTATTATTATTAGATATAAAGCTAATAAAAAAAGAAGATTTCTTAAATTTAAAAAGGTAAAAATAATTCTAAACTAGCTAGAGTATAAAAATATTAAAAAAGTATAGATTTTTATTAGTATCTATATCTATTATTAATAGTAAGTTTTATACTTTATTATTATTACTAAACTATTATTTATCTTTATATAAAAAGATTAAAAATAGGTTTAAACTAAACTTTAGTAGTAGGCTATAGATCTTATTAAAATATAAATTTATTTAATACTAGTACTAGTTATACTTATTTATAATAATTTATTACTACTAATTTTTCTTAGTACTAATACTTATATATAGGGTAGTAGTATAGTTATAGAATAAATAAGAAAAGATAGCTAGAGATATCTTATTTAGTTTAAAAGTATAGTTTAGTCTAAATAAGAATTAACCTAGTATTTAATAAAATTAGAATATAAAGTAGTTCTATAAACTCTAAAGAAATTCTACTACTAGCTATATAGAGTTTATTTTATTATTAAAACTAATATAAAGACTCTTATTATAAAACTAAATTAAGCTTTAACTAATATACCTAAATTTCTTATAAATAGATAGTTAGCTATAATTATAATATAGAATTTTATAATTAAATATATATCTAGAAAAATCTATATTATTATAAATACCTTATCTAGATACCCTTAGCTAGATAAATAGGAGGCTCTAGATAAAACTAAAGATAATCTTAAAGAATTTATTAAATAGTCTCTTACTATAAAATTTATTAACTAGTTACTTAATATAATAAAATATTATTATAAGGCTAATTAAACTACTTCTAAACTAATATAAAATAATTAGATATTATATAAAAGTTATATAAATAAATATAAAAAAATTACTAAGTTTCTTCTTATTTTAAAGCTCCTAATAGGTTTAAGCTAGATATAAGCTTAGAATTAGAAAAAGAATATACTTACCTTCTATACTATAAAGAGTCTTCTATTTAAAAAGAAATCTAGAAATATTACTATCTAAAGAGTAGTTAATAAAAAAGATTTTTAAATTATAACTATATAAGAAGTTTATTATAAACTTAGCTACTATAGAATTAATACTATATTTATAGTTTTAGCTATTTAGTATTAGTAAAAAGATTAATTTAGGATAGTAAAATAATTACTATAAAGTTATAAAGAATACTAGTACTAATTAACTATTTAGTACTATAATTAACTTATAAATACTTATATTTTTATACTCTAGGAAAGTATTTCTATAAATATTATTTATATACTATATTAAGATAAAAAGAAGTTTCTTATTATTATTTATAAAGAATTAACTAAATAGCTAGAGGCTAGAGCTTTAAATAATAATAAATTTAATACTATAGCTACCTTTATTTATAAGAAAATTATTTATAAATAGAATTTTCTAAGAAAAATATAAATAAATAGTAACCTAAAAAATAAAGATATTCTAAAGTTATTACTTTTATTATATAATATTAAATAGATCTAGATTTTAGCTTATAACTCTAAAGCTACTAAGTTTATTAAATATAGTTACTAGGTAATAGTAAATATCCTAGTAAAGTTACTAAAATTCTAGGTAAAGAACTTATTTATAGTTATAATAGTAAAGTAATATTATATTTAAAAAAGCTATAAATATTTAGCTTTATAATTAATAATAAGTTAAAGCCCTAAGCTTTTTATTAAAACTATACTCTTAATATAGTAAATACTTTTATAGGCTAAAGTAAAAATAAAGAATTAACTTATTATAATTTAGGCTATATAACTAAACCTTAAAGATTAAAATTTAAAAGATATAGTAGCTTAAACTTAGTATCTTTATTATATAAAGAAAGAGTATTAGGATTTAATAAAAGAAATTAAATATAAAAAACTAAAAGTTAGAAATTTTATTCTCTTTTAGGATATAGTTTAAGAATTAGATATATTAAATAATAAAAAATTAGATAATTACTAGCTTAAGCTATATAAAATTAAAGAATTATACTAAGATTAAAGCTACTATTTATTAGAGGACCTAAATAAATCTATATTTAAGAATACTACTATAATAAAGAATATAAAGTTATTTATACTAAAATTAGAAAATAAAATTAAAATAAAAGACTATAGCTAAGTAAAGCTTTAGAATCTATTATTATAGGATACTATTTATATCTAAAGACTAATTTTATAATAATTTAATAAATCTTAGTAATATATTAAATTACTATTATAAACTAAAAATACTAGAAAATTATATAAGCTAGAATATTATTATTTAGCTAGCTAAGCTACTATTTAATTTACTAAACTACTAGAAGAAATATAATATCCTAATATAGTTATTTTATTAACCTAGTACCCTAATTTATAATTCTAAAAATAAAAAAGGTTATATATTATTTATTTAATATTAAACTATCTCTAAATAATAAGCTTATATAATAATAAGTAGCTTACGCCTACGCCTCCTTTTTTATACTACCTTTATTTTTCTTACTCTCCTTATTAACTTCTAGCGCTACTAAAATAATAATAGAAGAATTAAAGAATTAAAGAAATAAAGGAAATATAGAAAATAAATATATAATATAAAATAAATAATACTAGGCTAAGTACTTATTAATAAACTTTATATATTATAATAGAATCTATAAAAATAATAATCTAATATTATACTAGGAAGTAGTATAAGTTTAAGATAAAGAAAAGAGATAAAATAGTTATATAATAGTTATATATTTAGATTTATATTTAAAAAAGTTAAATATAGTAGGCTATAATATTTAATAGCTAATAGTTAATATTTAAAAATAGTTAGATATTAGATTTAAGACTAGTCTAGATATAAACTAGTTAATATTAGTAAGCTAATTATAATTTAGATAAGTTAACCTTATAAAATCCTAATTAGTTAGGACTACGTGCGCTAGTAGTAATATATATTACTAAAAATAAACTATAAAGTTATATAAAAATATTATAATAAATAGATAAAGATTAATTTAAAATAGGTAGTATAAATAGAATTTAAGGTAAAGGAGGTAGAATTTAGTATAAAGATAAAAGAAGGCTATAAGTAGGATTCTAGAAATAGATAGTATATTTAGTTAATTAAAAGTAAATATATTTATAATAGTAAATAAAAGGAAAAATAATAAAAAAAATAAAAAGTTACCTAGAGTAGTATAAAATAGTATTAAAAGAAGATTTAAAGATTTTTTTACTACTATATTTTTAAGTTCTTATTCCTATTTTACTAAGTTTACTAACTCTAGTAACTCTAGAAACTATTTTTAACTTTAATAAATAAAATAAATATCTACCTTTTAAAATTAAGGCTATATAAAGCTATTAAATAATTTTACTTATTTAGAATATCTAAAATACCTAGTAAAGATAAAAGTAGATAATACTAAGCTTCTTTAAGAGCTTCTAAGCCTAGAACTTCTAGAGTTAATAATATAGTAAATTTATAGTAACTACTTAAGTTCTTAAATCTTTATTTAGACTTATAACTTTAGAACTATTTAGTAGTAAACTTTTTAGCTAATAAAAAGGTTAGCTTCTACTCCTAACTATTTAATACCTAGCTCTAGATCTTAAAGACTAGATTAATAACTATTATAATATATAAATACTAGGACTTAGGATTATAATTAAAGATATAATTATAATAAGATAATAAAATATATTACCTACTACTAAAATTTAAGTATATAATACTATTCTAGAAGCTTTTATATCTTATTTATAAGAAATTATAATAATAATAACTATTATTAAAGAATTTATTTAAGCTAATACTTACGCTATTAATTTCTATAAAAGATAAGATAAGTTTATATTAAAATATAAAATTATTTAGGAGCTAGCTTAATAGTAATAAAAGAAAGCTAGGAATCTAATTATATATTATACTTAGGTTTATTAAAATTAGAAATAAACTATTATAAGCTTTCTATTAAAATAGAATCTAAGAATATAGTTTTTAATAATAAATATAGAATATATATAATATATTAGAAACTAAGTTAAGAAGAAATACCTAATTAGAGTAATTAATACTATAGTTTACTAGTAACTAGAGTATACTAGAAAAGGATAAAGCTTAAAAAAGTATATAACTAAAGCTAAGTTTAGAAAGTTATATAAATATATCTTATTTATCTAGGCTAAATATAATACTTATTATAAAGAGAATAATTTTCTAAAAAAAGTTATAAAAATTTCTAAAATAATAAAGGCTAATAAAATACTTTATAGTAACTATTATAATAAAAGAATAAAGCTAAATACTTTACTAACTAAATAATTAACTAAAAATAAGTTTAATATAACCTTTATAATTAATCTAAATATTAAATTTATTATTAAAGCTTATAAAGAGCTTATTAAAGAAAATCTACTAAATAACTACTATAAAGCCTTTATATTATTTTTAATAAATTATAATAAAGCTAGATTACTAGCCTAGTAAAGGTCTTTTAGTATAGTATTATTACTATATAATATTTAAATAATAGATAGTAGAATACTACTATTATAAACCTAAACTTAATAAGGTTTAGTAACTATCTTACTATAAGATATTACCTAGAGCCTTAAAGTTAGCTTATCTAAATTACTAACTATTACTATTTTAGCTATATCTAAAGTATAAGAGGGAGTAGCTAAACTTACTATTTTAGACTAAGATCTTAGCTAAATTATCTAAAAAGCTATAAAAAAGGCTAAATTAAATTTTACTAGAGCTTTTCTACTTATTTTATAACTTACCTAATTAGTTATAAAGAAAGCTAGTTTATTAGATAAAGTAATAAAAAATAATAAAAAATAAGGCTAGGAAATTCTAGATTAAGCCTTTTATAAAGAAGTAATTAACTAAGAGGCTCTAGAAAATTTTAAGAATATAGTTATTACTATAAATAAAAGTTATACTTATATATATAAAGTTCTTTAAACCTTTTATAATAAATTAACTACCCTTATTTATAAGAAAGTAACCTAGGCTAAGATATTTAATCTACTAGATAAATACTACTAATATAGTAGAAAGAATATTAAGAAATTTTAAATTTACTATTACTATATTAGAATTATAATAAGTAAGCTTAGACTTATAACTTAGGGTATTAAATATACTTAGCTAGCTTAGCTACTTTATTTCCTAGTAAATAATTATAACTAACTTTTAAAATATAAGAACTATAACTACTAGTTTATATTATTTTAATATTTAGAATAACAAATTTAAAATATTAATAACTTAAAGAGCTATTAATATATTCTAAAAGTAGTTAAATAAGAAATTAACTTTAACTATATAATTAAAATACTAGATCTAGAACTAACTATAAAGTATTTCTAGAAAGATAGGATAGTAAATATAAATTATTTTAGATAAGTATTAAAGGATCTAGAACTTATAATAATCTTTAATACTAAGTATTAAATATATAAATATTATACCTAGATAATTAATAGTAAGAGTAATCTAGGCTAGGTATAAATAATATACTACTTTCTTTTTTAGTAACTAATCTAAACTAATATTACTTATTTTACTCTTTATATAGTTTTATAGTATTTAACTTATCTTATCTTTTATTCTTACTATACTAAGTTAACTTATATAGAAGATAATACTAAGTTTAAATATATTAATATTAACCTTTAATATATAGCTAAAGAGTAAATAAATAAAAAGATAATCTAAAATAATATATCTTAGAATAATAAGGATAATAAGAATTATATTATTTTTTTTAAAAACTTTTATAAGATCTTAGTATTATATAATAAGTAGTATAAAGATAATAGAAAGTTAAAAGAGAGTTAAATTAAGAAATAAGATAATAAAATTAACCTATAGAGTAGTTATATTTAGATATTTAGGTATAAAGTAGATTTATATAATATATAAAGCTAGAATAGTTTAGATATCTAATCTATAACTACTCTATAGGTTAATAGGCCTAGTAATATCTTAATAATATATAATACTCCTATAGTTTATTTAGGTAAATAAAAATATAAAAATAATAAAATTTAAGCTTATAAGAACCTATAAATAACTAGTAAAGGCTTATTATACTTTTATAGCTAGACTACTATTACTATCTAGTTATCTAAATATATATAAAGGAATAAATATTATCTTTTTAAAAGCTATATATCTTCCTATAAAGTTATTAATTTTAAAGGCTATAGTATATTAACTACTATAGAATAACCCTACTATAGTATAAAAACTTTAGATACTTTTCTACTATAAATAGAATAGTAAGAGCTACTAGGAGTATATTAATATATAATAAAATTAAGTAGTTATAGCTTTAAAATAAGTTTAAGTTATTATATAAGACTATAAAAAACTAGCTTATAATAAAAAATTATATTTTATACTTACTAAGGGTAGATTAGATAAAATTTTAAAAAATAGTAAGGGCTAAGAAACTAAATAAACTTTTTATAATTAGCTCTTTATAATAGAAAATATAAAACTAGATATAAATTTTAAAAAAAAATATAAACTTAGAACTAGCTTTAGATTAGAGTATACTAAGATTAATTTAAATATAATTTAGTTTTAATTTACTTTAGTTTTAGTTTATTTTAATTTATTTTAGTTTAGTTTCTAAAACTTAATAAGACTAAACTTAAAGATAAAGAAGGTTTATACTATAGTAATAGGTAGTTACTAAATATAAATATATAATACTAGGGTAGATATTATCTAGAAAAGTACTTATTAAGGATAGTATAATAATAAGGTAATAATATATAGTATATAATACTACTTTTATATTCTTTTAGTTAAAATTATTATCTTATTTCTTTATACTACTTCTTAGGACCCTTCTATTAACTAAGCCTATACTTTAAGCTATTATTAACTATAAGTTAAATTAACCTAACTTATACTACTAGTATAATATATAATATTATTAAATTATCTTTTTATAATTCTTTATAAGTATATATTAAACTTTTTACTTATTTTAAATAATAAATAAGCTTTAAAAAGTACTATAAATTATATTATTATAAAGATAAGATAATTATTTTATAAATATTTAAAATAATAAATAAATATTAATATATATATTATAAGTAAAACTATAATAATTAAAAAATAATAAAAATTTTAAGTATTAAGTATATTAAGTATAAAAGCTAGAAAAAATTATATTATAATTAAAACTATAATTTATATAAAAGAAGTTAACTAAGTTTTTAAATATTTATAGTAGTAGTTTTTATTTAATAAAGTTTTATATACTTTATAAATACTTTATTTATTTAAGTATTTTTTTCTTTTTTATAGTATTTATTTAACTAGGTACCTATATAAGAAAATAGCTATTTAATATATAATTTATAAGAATAAAAATTAGTTACTATACTATATCTAGTATTATTATATAATAAGAACTTTAAAAATAATATTTATTAATAATAAACTAAACTTAATATTATAACTAATTACCTTATTAATAACTATTTTTTTATAATAGATACTACTAATTTTATAAAAATACTAGTTAATAAACCTTATTTAACTATAATTAAATAGATAATAAAGTATAGCTTTTTTAAAATAAATAAAAAAGTATTTATAAAGTTTCTTATATTATATAATATTTTTATTTTAAAATCTTATAAAGTATATTAAATACTAGTAGTATTATAGTTACTATTAAATAAGCTATAAATAAATAAATATTAATATAAATATAATAAAGAATTATAATATTATACTAACTAACTTAGCTTTATATATTTTAGAAAAATATACTAATATAATTATAAAAGAATATAATAAAATAATTTAATAATACTATAGAGTTAATAGTTATAAGCTCTTTAAAGAAGGCTATAAGTTATAGTAACTATACTTAAAGCCTTTACCTATAAATTATAATTATTAATTAATAATAAGATACTTAATAACTAATAAACTTAAAATATTTAAATATTCTTTTTTATTATATAAAATATTATATATTCTTTTAACTAAGTAAAGGCTACTTATAAAGTTATATAATACTATTAAAAAAAATATACTTTTTTCCTAAACTAAAGAAAGTTTATACTTAATTTTATAAATAATAAATATAAGTAATATTATAAAGTATTAGTAAAAATTATTAAAATAGTTTAACTCTTTACTATAAAGTATAAAGTAGAGTAATAAAAGAATAAATAAAAAAAAATAATCTAAGTTAAAATTAAATAACTTTTAACTATTAATATAAATTAAAGACTAGTTAGATATTACTATATTATTAAGTAATTAAGAATTATTTAAGTTTATTTATTATAAATTAGTAAGATAATTAGTAGAAAATATAATAAATATAAAAAAAAAATTAAGTTTATTTTATTTATATATAGTTAATAAAAAAAATATAAAAAAGTAAAGTAATTAAAAATAACTTTTATTAGGAAATTAATTTTTAAGAAATCTTATATAAAAAAAAAAAGTATAAATTTTTAATAATAAAGCTTTATATAAAAATATTTTATAAAAAAACTATAATAATTTAGTAAAAAAATATTATAGTATTAATAAAATAATTAAATTATTTAAAAAAAAATATTTTTAACTATAGTTAAAAAATTATATATACTTTTATATTTTATACTACCCTAAATACTAATTAAATAAAATTTAATAGTATATATTATAAAAATAACTAGAGTTAATTCTTTATTTATTTATATTTTAAAAATACTTTATATTAAACTTTATTAAAAATTTACTTAAATTAATAAACTTAAAAAAAAGTTAATATAATTTAGTTTTAGTTCTAGTTAATAAGTTTACTAAATATATTTATTATTTATTTATAAAGAAATTAATTATATTTTAGTAACTAGTTAATATCTTAAAAAAATATTATTTTCTAAAATTAAAAACTCTAAATATATTAATTTTTAATAAAAAATTTAATATTTATTAGCTAGTATTAAAATAATATATATTATTATTTAAAAGTATATTATTATTTTAGTATAATCTTTTACTTAACACTAATATTTAAACTAAAAAATAAAACTAAAAAGTAAAATAATTTTTATATATATATTTTAATTATTTATAAAATAACTAATATAAGTTATTATTATATACTAAGTATATATATAACTTAAAATAATATTTCTTTTATAAGTACTACTTAAGTAAAGTAGCTTTTAAAATTATTTTTAAAAAGTTTAATAAAATTAAAAATAAATATTAGTTAAAATTACTAAATAATATATAAACTTTAAATAAAAAGATTTTAGCTATAAAAAAATATATAAAAGTATATTTTAAAAATTAGTTTAAATAATAAGAAGTAGTTAAAAATAAATTAAAAAAGTATAAAAATACTAAGTAAGATAAAATAATACTTAGAAGACTAAAAAGTTTTTTACTAAAAATAATCTTATTATTTTATAATTTAAAAATCTAATAATATAATAATTATTAAAAAAGCTAAATATATTATTTTTTAGTTTTTTTTAATAATATAAAAAATTAATAAACTAATTATAAACTATAATTACTAAATTTTATAAATTAGATTTACTTATTATTTTATATTTTTTTACTAAAAAGCTAGAAAATATTATTAAAAAATAAGATATTTTAATTAGAACTAATTAAATACTTAAAATAAGTAATAATAAATATAAAGTTAAAGATATTTTAGTTTATAAAATAAATACTAAAAAAAACTAATTCTAAGTTAAATAGTTAGGCTGAGACTATAAAAATACTATATAAAAGTTAAAAAGTAATCTTAATAAATATAAAGATTTTATATATAAATACTAAATAAATCTAAATAACCTATTAAAAGGTAGTAAAAAAATATTTATATATTTTTAAATAATATATAAAAAGTTTATAAACTAAAAAATAAGCTATTTTATTTTTATAAATAAATATTTTTAAAATACTTAAAGTAGTTAAAAAATAAAGTTAAAATAATTTAAAAATAAATAATAAAAAAATAATTAATTATTTTTAAATTATTATAACTTTATTTACTTTTTATATTTAAATTACTAAGTTATATTAATAAATTATAAAGCTTAATAATTATAGTAAGCTAAAAAACTATTCTTTAAAAAATAGAAAAAAAAACTTATATAAGTAATATATTAATAAGTTTTAGTATAATTTATAAGCTTAATATAATTAACTAAGTAAAAAGTAAGAAACTAGATAAAAATATTAAGCCTAAACTAAAATATTTTATACTTTTAATTAAAGATAAACTTATTATAATAAAAATATTTTTTAAAGTAATATTAATAATTATATTTATAAAAACTAATATTTTAATATAACTAAGCCTAATTTATAAGTAATAGTTATTAGAATATTAAATAAAAAAAATAAGTTATTAATATATTATTATAAAAAATATTATTTTAAAGATAAAAGTTATTACTTATTTTATTTTACTTTTTTAATCTTTTTAACTTTATACTTATAATAATAAATATATTATAATAGGTTAAAGCCTAGTATTTTAATAAATTCTTAGTTAATAGTTTAGTTTTTTAATAATAAACTTATATATCTTAAAGCTTATTATTATATAAAATATATAATTAAACTAACTAAATAACTTAAATAAATTATTAATAATAATTTTTATTTATTATAATAATAAGCTTTTACTATAATCTATTTTTAAATAATTTTTTTATATTTTATAATTAATTCTTAACTAACTAAATATAATTATATTTTAATAATTAATTAATAAGTTATAATTAATAGAAACTTTTAATATTATAAGCTATTAAATAATATATTATTTAAATACTTTACTATTTTAAATAATTAAACTATAAAAGTCTACTAAAAAAAGAATTATTAATAATAAATTAATAAGAAACTTAGTAAATAAAATTATTAAAAAAGTATTATTTAATATTTTATAACTTTAAAATATATATATTATAAGTAAATTTTAAAAAAAATAATAACTAATAAGTAATTAATAAAAAACTTAATAAATAAAGTTATTAACTAATATATTATAATTAAAATATAAGTTTTTAATAACTTTATAACTAAACTTATAAAAAGTAGTTAAGCCTTTATAAAGAATATATTATAAAATTTATAAATAAAATTTATATATATAATTAAATTTATAAGTATATATAATATAAGATAAATAAATATAAATAAATATTAAACTTAGTAAAGTTATAATAATAAGCTTTTATATTAATATATAATTATATTATATACTAAAAAAATAAAAAGAAATTTAATTTTAGTAATACTTAAAATATAAATAAGTTTTATTTTTTAAATACTTCTTATTTATAAAGTAATTTTAAAGGTTACTAGACTTAAACTAATTAACTTTACTTTTAGTTAAAATAAACTTTAGCTAGGTATTTAACTTCTTTACTACGCTCTATTTTATATATATTAAATTAAAAAATTTAGTTATATTTAATTTAATCTTATAGTTATATTTAACTAAATTATATAGTTTTATTTAATAAGATTTCTTAGTTATAACTTACTATTTTTATAGATTATAATTAACTAGTTTTTTTATAATATTTATCTTAATTTTTAGTTAAATTTAACTAAATCTTATACTTATATTTAGCTAAATTTCTTAGTTATATTTAACTTAATCTTTTAGTTATATTTAACTAAATCTTTTAGTTATAATTAACTTAATTTCTTAGTTATATTTAACTTAATCTTTTAGTTATATTTAACTAAATCTTTTAGTTATATTTAACTAAATATCTTAGTTATTTTTAACTAAATCTTTTAGTTATATTTAACTAAATATCTTAGTTATTTTTAACTTAATCTTTTAGTTATATTTAACTTATTCTCCTAGTTATAATTAGCTCTATTTATTAGTTATTATTAATAAAATCTTTTTATAATACTTTACTAAATTACTTAGTTATATTTAAATTAATCTTATAGTTATAATTAACTAAGCCTACTAGTTATAATTAACTAAATAAATTAGTTAAGATTAAGTAAATTTATTAGTTATAATTAACTAATCTCTTTATATTATTATATTAAATATTTTAGTTATATTTAACTATATTTATTATTTATAATTAACTAAACTAATTAGCTATAATTAAATAAATCTATTATTTATAATTAACTATTATTATTATTACTAATAAGCTAAATTAATAAGAGTTTTTTATTTAGCTACTAAAGCCTATAGCCTTCTTTAAAAAATATATAATTATTAAATACATAATATTTTTAAATTATCTTTTTATAATTTTTTATAAGTATATATTAAACTTTTTACTTATTTTAAATAATAAGTAAGCTTAGAAAGATACTATAAATTATATTATTATAAAAATAAAATAAAAATATTATATATATTAAAAATAATAAATAAATACTAATAAATATATTATAAGGAATACTATAATAATTAAAAAAATTAAAAAAATTTTAAGTATTAAGTATATTAAATAGAATAGCTATAAAGAGCTATATTATAATTAAAACTATAATTTATATAAAAGAAGTTTACTAGGTTTATTAATATTTATAATAATAGTTTTTATTTAATAAAGCTTTAGATAATTTATAAATACTTTATTTATTTAAGTATTTATAATATTTATATTATTAAGTTATAAATATAAGTTTATAAATTTTATAAATTTTAGTATATTTTATAATTTATTATACTAAATCTAGATTTTATTTATTATTAAATAAACTAGGCCTTACTTATTAATATAATATATAATAATATCTTTATATTTTTCTTTTAAATTATAAAGTTAAACTTATTAAATTTTAATAATATTTATTTATTAATAACTTATTTATAAATAATTATAAAATTATTAGTATTTTATATACTTTATAAAATATTAAGATAAAAATATTATATAATATAAAATACTCTATAATTATTTATATATTTATTTTAAAATAATTTTAGTTTATTATTTACTTAATTATAAATTAATAAAATATAATAATTTATATATTTTAATAAAATTATTATTAATTAAGTAAATAATTATAATACTAAATTTAATTTATTATTAATAAATTTATATTTTTAATTTCTTACTATATAAAAATATTAGATATAATAGAATAATTAAGTTTTATTTTTTTAAAACTATATATTATAAAACTCTTTTTTATTTAATAATTATATTAAATTAATATAAAATAAAAATTAATATAAAATAAAAATAAAATATATTTTTAGTAATAATTAACTTTATTTATTTATTATATTAAACTAAATCTTATAATTATAATTTACTATATTTATAATATATAATTAATTAAATCTTTTATTAATATTTAATTAATCTTATAGTTATATTTAATCATATTTCTTAGTTAATATTAAATATATTTATTATATATTAAAAATAAAATCTTCTAGTAATATTCTAATAAATCTAAAAGTTTTAATTAAATAAATTAATTAGATTAAATTAACTATTTTTATTTATTATATTTAACCTAATTTTTAGTTATTTTAAACTAAATTCCTTAGTTATTTTTAACTAAATTTCTTAGTTATTTTTAACTAAATTTATTAGTTATTTTTAACTAAATTTCTTAGTTATTTTTAACTAAATTTCTTAGTTATTTTTAACTATGTCTCTTAGTTATTTTTAACTTAATCTTTTATTTATAATTAACTATATTTATTAGTTATTATAAACTAAATTATTTAGTAATATATTACTAAATTACTTTATTATATTTAGCTTAATCTATTAATTATATTTAATAAAATCTTTTAGTTATAATTAACTAAACCTACTAGTTATAATTAACTATATCTATTAGTTATAATAAACTAAATCTTTATTAATAATTATAAGATTATATTACTAAGTAATAAAAAAGATAATAAAATAATAAGTTTTTACTAATATTAACTATATTTTTAAAAATTAAAGTTTTTATAATTTAAAAAAATTATATATAATATTAAAAGTTATATATTAAAGGCTATTTAAAGATTTTTAAAAGTAATTTAAGAATATTAAAAGATTAATTTAAAGATAATTTAAGAAGCTTCTTAGGCCTATACTAAACTTACTCTTATAATAATTAAATATCTTTATTAGTTATAATTAAGTATATTTATTAGTTATAATTAAATATATATATTAGTTATAATTAACTTAATTATTTTTTTAAAATTACCTTAATTCTTTTATTAAAATTAAATAAATTTATAAGTAATAATTTACTAAATTTTCTATAAAAATTAACTACGTTTATAAGTTATAATTAACTAAATTTATTAGCTATAATTTAATAAATTTATTAGTTATAATTAACTAAATCTTTTACTTAAATATAACTAAATTTATTAGTTAAAATTAAACTAATTTTATAAGTTATAATTAACTTAAACTTTAGCTTAAAATAAACTAAGTTTATAAATTATAATTAACCTAATTTACTAATTATTTATAACTAAATATCTTAGTTATATTTAATTAAGTTTTTTAGTTCTAATTAACTAAATTTTATAGTTATAATTATCTAAATATTTTAATTAAATTAAACTATATTTATTATAATTTTTAAAAATAACTTCTAGCTATAATTACTTATATTTATTAAAAATTATTTATAAAAATTATATTAAAAACTTAATAGTTTCCTAAGTTTTTAAGACTTTAATATTATACTTTTTAACTAAAAATTTATATTCTTTAAAATTAATATTAAGTAGAAAATATATTATAATAATTAAAATTATTAAATAAACTTATTAATAATTTTCTATAAAAATATAATATAATATAAAAATAATTAATTATAATTATTTTTAAAGCTTTTTATTATTAAGTTAAAATTATAATATTTTATATTAATTACTTTATTAATTTATAGTATATAAATAAATTTAAATATTTTTTAATACTTAGTAATATAATAATAGCTAACTAGTTTTTAATTTATAATAATAGTTAAATATTATTTAATCTTAACTTAGAACTTTCTTTTATTATTATAAGTATAATATTTATTTAGTACTTTATTTTATATATTTTAATAAATAGTTAAACTATCTTTATAATATTATATATATTTATTACTTATAAAATTAATTATAAACTTTTTCTTTTTTAAAAATAAAATATATTTTTCTTTAATAAGATTATATAATTTTATAAGTAACCTTTACTTAATTAAAAGAATATCTAGTATCTTATATAATAAGGTAAAATTTTTAAATATTTTAAGTTTATTAACTATTAAATATTTTATTACTAATTAATAATTATAATTTATAAATAAGAGCTTTAAGTATAATTACTATAACTTATAACTATTAATTCTTTAATATTATTAAATTATCTTATTATATTTCTTTATAAGTTTATTAATATATTTTTCTAAAATATATAAAATTAAATTAGTTAGTATATTATAATTTTTTATTATATTAAAATTAATATTAATTTATTAATAGCTTACTTAATAATAATTATAATACTTATTATATTTAATATACTTTATAAGATTTTATAAGAAAAATATTATATAATATAATAAAGAAATTTAAGAAATACTTTTTTATTAATTTTAAAACTATTATACTTTATTATTTATTTAATTTTAGTTAAGTAAGGTTTATTAATAAGTATTTTTATAAAGAAGTTAGTAGTATATAAAATAAAAAAATAATTATTAATAAGGTATTTAGTTATAGTATTTAGTTTAGTTTATTATTATTATATTTTTTTCTTAAAGCTTTTACTATATAATAGTATTAAGTATAATATAGTAACTAATATTTACAATCATAAATAATATACTAAATAGCTATATTTTTATATAGATATCTAGCTAAATAAATATATTAAAAAAAAACTATATTTAATATTTATTCTTTTTAAAAATATATCTTAATAAATATATTATAATTATTTGATTATAATATTATTAATAAATATTTATTTTAAAACTAGTTTTTTTTTAAATAAAAATAATTATATTAAAGATTTAAAAAGATAATTTTTTAAATTAATATTAAACCTTTTTTTATATAATAATTATTCCTAATCTTTTATAAAATATAAATATAATATAAATTATTTATTAGATAAAGCTAATAATATATTATATAAATTTTAATTTTATCTATTTTATTATATTTTAATAAGAATAATTATATTTTTATTATAATATAACTAAAAATTATTTATATAAATTAAAATTAATAAATATTTTTAAATTACCTTATTAATTTATTTAGTTATTAAGATATTATATTAAAAATATTAATATTATTTAAAGTTTACTAAGTATATTATTAAAATATTTATTCTATTTATTAATAAATTTAAATTTTTAAAATAGATAAATATATATAACTAGAATAAAAAGAGATAATAAAATAGTTGAATTAATAATAGATAGTAAATATAAAGAATAATTATTATATAATTTATTTATATATAAATATAAAAATTAATTATAATAATTTAATTACTTTTTTTATTATACCTAATATAAAAAAAAATATTTTAATAATATTAGTTAAATTTTATTACCTATATTAGTTTAATTTAGTTAACTATATTAGTTAAATTTACTTAACTATATTTATAATACTTAGTTAACTATATTCATTATATTTAGTTAACTATAATTATTAAATTTAGTAAACTATATTATTTAACTTTATATTATTATATTAGTTAATTTTAGTTAATAATATAAGTTAAATTTAGATAACTATATTTACTATATATAGTTAATTTAATATTCTATTTTAGTTAAATAGGAGTAAATATTTTAATTAAATATATATAATAAATTTAGTTTTATATAGATATTAGATTAAATAAAATATTATTAAAATATTATACTAAATATTAATTTATAAAATAAGTATTTTTAAATTATAAAATTAAGTTAATTATTACTAAAATACTTATTTAAATATAAATAAGATATATTAGTAAATATAATTATTATTAATAATAAATTAATATAATTATATTAATATTAATTAAAATTTAAAATATAAAAAAATAATTATATTAATTACATTTATTAGATATAAAGAAATAATTAAGTTTATTATAACTATTTAATAAAATTTACTAATAATAGAATAATATATATAATATATCTATTAGATAAAGCTTATTATAAATATAATAGTTTTAAAAATATAGCTAATAAATTATTTTAATAGTTAATAATAGATTTAAATAAATAAAACTATTAGATTTATATAAATATAACTAAAGACCTTATTTTATATTAATTAATAAATTTTATTAAGTATTATTATTATATAGTTTAATTTAAATAATAGATATTAGTAAAAATAAATAAAAGATTAAGATAAATTTTTTTTTAATTTAACTATATATAATAAAATATTTATATTATATTTAAGTAAGTACTTTAATAAATTATAAATATATATAATAAGTATATATAATTAATATCTTTATATAAATTTTACTTAATTATTTAATTAATTATAAATAAAAATAAATTTAGAAATAATTATAATCTTAGTTTATAATATCTTCTAAATCTATAAATATTTAATAAGTAATTTAATTTAATATAACTTTTAAATTTAATTAAATATAACTTATAAATATAAGTAATTATAAAAATAAGATTTAGTGAAAAATAACTAATAAATTTAGTTTAAAATAACTAATTTATTTAGCTAATAATAACTAATTAATTTAGCTAATTATAACTAATTAATTTGGCTAATAATAAATAAATATTTTAGTTATATATAGGTAAGGAATTCTATTAAATATAATTAATTAATTAAATATATTATTATTAAATTATTAATTTAATTATAAGTAAGAAATTAAACTAAATATAACTATTAAATCTAGTTTATTAAATATATTATATATAGGTAAATATAATTTATATATTAGTATTATATTCCTATAAAACTTAATTAATTATAAAAAATAAATTTAGTTAAATATAACTAATAAATTAAATTAGATTTAAATAAGATATTTTCTATACTAGGACTAATAATTAAATTTAAATATTAGTAAAAAAATAATTTAAATACTTATTATATATATTTTTTACTTTAATTAAAATATTATATAAAGTTTAATATATCTAAATAAAACTTATATATATAAGTAAAATATATAACTTAATAAACTTTTTCTTTACTTTTATATATAATAAACTATATTATTTTATTAAAAACTTATTATTTTTAATAATTAAAATTATAATTTTTATTAAAAGATTTTATAATATATATTATTATTTATTATAAAACTTATAAAATAATATTATATTTTAAAATATAAAATAAATTAATTTTAATTCCTACTAATTATTTTCTTAATTTATAGTAAATAAACCTAAATACTTTTTAATTACTAAAAAATATATTTATAACTACCTATTTTTTAAATTATTTTTATAGTTAAAAAGTAAAATTTATATATAAAACTTTATATAATAATAAATACTACTAATTATTAAACTTTAATTAGATTTTTTTTTAATCTTTTATTACTTTATCTTATAATTTATGATAGAAAATTAAACTAATTAAATAATATCTACTAATATTTTAAAAAATTCTTTATATTTAATAATTATAAAATTAACTATAAATATATTCTTTTTTAAAGGTATTATATAACTTTATTAATAGCTTTTTATTAGTTAAAAAGATATATAGTATTTTATATAATAAGATAAAATATTTAAATATCTTATATCTAATAGCTATTAAGTATTTTATTACTAATTAATAATTAAAATCTATACTTTTAAGCTCTAGAAATAGCTATTATAGCCTATAGACCTTTATAAAGAGCTTATAACTATAAACTATATAATATTATTATAATATTTTATTATATTTATTTAGAAGTATATTAATATATTTTTCTAGAATATATAAAGCTAAGTTAGTATTTATATTATAATTCTTTATAATATTTATATTAATATTAATTTATATATAATATATTTAATAATAACCTTAATATTAATAGTATTTAAAATATTTTATAAAATATTAAGATAAAGATATTATATAATTTAAGAAATAGTAAAGATAATTTATTTTTTATTTTAAAAAAACTATATTTTATTATCTATTTAAATATAGGTAAGTAAGTTTATTAACTAATCTTTTTATAAGATTAATAATATATACTATAAAAAGATAACTACTAATAAGATAATTAGTTATAGTATTAAGTTTAATCTATTTATAATTAATTAATTCTTTTTCTAAAGCTTTTATTATATAATACTACTAGAAATAATATATTTACTACTTTTATTTCTTATTAATAATATAATAAATACCTATCTTATTTTCTAGATATAAAGCTTAATAAATAATAAAAAGATTTTAATTTTAATATAAAAAAATTTAATATAATATTAATAAAAAGGAAATTCTTATATAATTTATATAATTCTAAAATAAACTAATACTATTCTAAGTTATTTAATATAATATATATTAGAATAATAAATTTATATTTTAACTTTACTTACTTAATTTAAATTAAAGTTTTATAATTAGAAATAGATAAAAATATTAAATAGTAAAATTTAAAATACCTATATAATTAAAGAGGTATCTAACTTAAAGTATATAAAGAAATATAATTTTAATTTATATATATTTTTTAATTAACTTAATATATTAACTAATTAAATATAAATAAAAAAGATAATTTAACTAAAAATATTAGCTATAATTAATTAATTTTCTAAATTAATTTATCTTATATTTTTATAAGAATATAGTTAATTAACTAATTTAGATTTAATATCTATACTAAAATATAATAAAAAATATTTAAAATATTATTTTACTTATATATAATATTAAAATATAAATTTTATATTAAATTATATATTCTAATTTTATATCTATTAATATAATTAAGATATTTAATCCTATTAATCTAATTTAATTATTTTATATATTATATATATAGATAATATATCTTTATTATTTTAGATTTTGTAGATATAAATAACTATTTTTTAAATTATATTTTTTATATTTATTATAAAAAAGTAATAAAACTTATAATTAATTTTATTAATAAAGAATTAAATATAATTTATATAAAATAGATAGTATAAAATCTAATATTTATTTAATTAAATACTCTTTTAACTCCTTTTATTATATATTATACTATATTATATTATATTATAAGCTTTAAAATAATTATTTAATTTTATAAAAAATTATTTTATAAAATTTAAAATAGTAATTAAAAAATTAAATATAATTTATAAAAGATTTATAATAACCTATATTATATTTAACTTTTTTATCTTTTATATTTTTTTAAAATTTTAATTATTATATTATAATAATTTTTTATTTTCTATTTTTTTAAATTAAAGTTTAGTTTACTAATAGTTAATAGATTCTTCTATTAAAGTTTTTATTATATAATAAAATTTAGTATAGTATAGTAGCTAATTATTCCTTTTATAAATTATATACTAAGTTATTATTTTCCTTTTTAGATACCTAGTAAAATAGATAAAAAAAAACTTTATAATACTTTTAATCTCTTCTTTTATATTTTATATATAATTAGTAAAATATATTTTTTTCTTTAAAATAATTATACTTATTAATTATATTATAGTTTTAGATAATATTTTCTTTTACTTTTATACTTTAATAAATTTAACAAAAATATTATATAATTTTTAAAAAAAATTTTTTATTACTTCTTTATTTATTTTAAAAATACTATATTTTAGAATAATTAAATATTAATATTTATTTTTATAAATCTTAATTAATTTATTTTTATATATATTTAATATATACTTTAAAGGAATTACTATATTCTAGATAATTTTTTTTTAATTTTTTTTTAATTTTTCTTTTTATTTAATATTAATTTAACTAGATACTAGGAAAGAGAAATAGCTATTTAGTATATAGTTTATAAGAAAAGAAATTAATTATTATACTATACTTAATACTATTATATAATAAATATTTTAATATAAGAAATTATTAACTATTAGTTACTTAAACTTAATACTTTAGTTAATTACCTAGTTAATAATTATCTTTTTATTATATTTTCTACTAAACTTTATAAAAAACTAGTTAATAAATCCTACCTAAATATAGTTAAGTAAATAATAAAGTATAACTTCTTAATAATATATAAAGAAATATTTATAAAGTTTCTTATATTATATAATAACTTTATTTTTAAATCTTATTAAGTATATTAAGTACTAGTAGTATTATAACTATAATTAAATAAGCTTTTTATAAATTAATAATATTTAAAATATAATTAAGAATTCTAATATATAAATTAAACTAGCTTTATATATTCTAAAAAGATATACTAATATAACTTTAAAGAGATATAATAGTATATTCTAATAATACTATATAGTTAATAGCTATAAGTTCTTTAAAGAAAGGTATAGGCTATAATAGCTCTATTTAAAGTTCCTATTTAAAAATTATAATTATTAATAACTAATAAGATACTTAATCTACTATAATAATAAGTAGTTATTAAATAATAAAAGAATATATTATACTAGAAAGATATTATTAAGTTTTAATTTATTTAAGATAGTATTAAAGTTAAGTAATAATTTATAATATGTAATACTACTTTTATATTCTTTTAGTTTAGATTGTTATCTTATTTTTATATACTACTTTCTAGGACCTTTTTACTAACTAAACTTATATATTATACTATTATAAACTATTAGTTAAATTAATATAACCTATTCTACTAGTATATTAATAACTAATAAAATTAAGATATCTAAGTATTCTATCTTATTATATAAGATACTATCTATACTTTTAATTATATAAGAACTACTTATAAAGCTATATAATACTATTATAATAAATTATACCTTCTTTCTAAGTAAATATATTTAAAGCTAATTTTATAATTATTTAATATAAATAATCCTATAAGCTATTAATAAAGATTTTAAAAATAGTTTAACTATTTACTATAGAATATAAAGTAAAATAATAAAAGAATAAAAAAAAATAATCTAGTTTAAGGTTAGATAACTTTTAACTATTAATATTAATTAGAAACTAGTTAGTTATTACTATATTACTAAGTAATTAAGAATTATTTAATTTTATTTACTATAAAATAGTTAGAATAATAAGTAAGAAACTTAACTTTTTTAATTTTAAAATAAATACTTTTAATTTAATTATTTAATATATATTTATTATTTAACTACTAACTATTTTATTAATTTATAGTATATTAGAAAGTTTAATTATTAAATAATAATTATTAATTTTATAAGCTAATGTATTATTATATTAAAGTAATATCTATTTTTAAATTTTAATTAAGTAACGAAATAAACTTTAATATATATAACTTAGAACTTTTAAGTTTTCTTCTTTTATTATAGTTATATTTTTAATTTAGTATCTGTTTAGCTAGGTACCTAGAGAGAGATATAGCTATTTAGTATATAGTTTATTAGTATAGAAATTAGTTATTATACCTATTAAAGGTATATTAATACTTTAAAATCTTCTATATTAATAATATAGGTAGAAATACCTATTAAATTAATAGAATTTATTTCTAGATTAATATAATACCCCTTTTAATTAATAGTATAATTTTAAAAGGTTATAATAAAGTAGGGCTTTATTAAGTAAGAAATCTTAATTAAGAGACTTTTTATATTTTATAGTTTTTTATTCTTAATCTTTTCCTTTTTCTCTTTTTTTATTAATTAAAATAGAAATTTACTATTAATATACTATATTCTATAATTAATATTTTAAATATTAGTATAGACTTATATTTTAATACTTATAATATAAATATATATTTTATATTTTATCTATTTCTTTATAAGTAAATAAGAAGTTATAAGCATTATCTCTATATACTTAGCTAGAATATATAATATTTTACTATAATCCTATTAAAATCTAACTAAATTTAATTAGATTACATTAACTAAAATCAACTAACATGAACTAAAATTAACTAAAATCAACTAACATTAACTAAAATTAACTAAAATTAACTAACATTAACTAAAATTAACTAAAATTAACTAAAATTAACTAAAATTAACTGAAATTGACTAAAATTGACTAAAATTAATAAAAATAAACTATATATTTTAACTACTTTAATAGCTAATTATACTAACTACTACTATTTGTTCTTAGTTATTTTAGAATTGTATATTTCTTCTATTATATATTTTATTTTTGCTTATATTATCCTATCGTAGCGTTGTTGCTAGATACAGGTGTATATTATACTAGGCAAGATTAGACGCTAGGCAAGATTAAGATTATTATTAAGATAGTATAATAGATAGATAGTTATACATAGTATATAGCATAACTTTTATATTCTTTTAGTTTAAACTATCCTCTTATTTCTATATATAACTTTCTAGATCCTTTCTAATAACTAAACCCGTACATTAAGCTATTATTAGCTGCTAGTTCAATTATCTAATCCTATACTATTAGCATTGTATAGATTTAGATTTGCTACTAAATAATCTAATACTTCTTACGAATTAGTCCTTATATTATGCTATAGCAACAGGTGTTGCCAGACACGGGGGTATATATATACTAGGCATTATCGACCGCCGGACAAGAATCATCCACGATAGGGTTAGAATGATAGATAGACAGGAATATATAGTGTACATTACTAGTCTTATCTCTTTTAGTCTGATCTATTGTTAAGTTTCTCTATAATCTATCCTACGATTTATTTTTTAACTAAACTTGTGCGTTAAGCTGTTGTTAACTGCGGGTCGATTCATCCCTACCCATTCCACCGGCACAATATAATCCCTTAACAGCTCCTAGCTTTTAACTTCATACCTTCAGCTTTATACCTCTAACTTTACCTGGCCTAGCGTCAACGCTAGCGTACTAAAGGTTCACTGCCATAATAACATAACAACCTAGAGTATATCCAACTGTACACATGGAACACAATAACGATAATACCGCACGTATTCTTCGCTGGCTTGATAGCAGCGGTCCTCCTGATCCTGAAACTCGCAGACGTGATACTCTCACTGACCCTACCTTCACCCGGCGCGACGACCAATTACCTACTTTATGTTATCCAGTACATACTTACCTGGATAATACTCTCCACCTTCTAATCCCACCCAATTGTAAGCTTTCCTTATCTCTTATTGTCTCTTCTTTGTTTATACTATATAATAGCGCCTCACAATATTGTTTACTCTCTAATGCTAGCCTCTAGCTGAAACAGAAAAAATGAGTGGACATAAGAGGAAGATGTCACAACGAGACGGCGGGGAGTCTTCTCAATTATCTGCCAGCGGTAGCGAGCATTTACCAGGCATACCAAGCTCTAATCTGAGCGGGACTGGGCCACCATCCACCCCTACTCGGGCTAGTAACTTGGGTAACATAGAGAGTGGTACAACACCACTACCTCCGCCATCAGACTACAGTAACTCCACATATCAATCAAAAAGAACCATTAAGGACGTCAATGATCTACTCCTTCTGCCCATACCAACGCATTTTGTCGACGAGACTTATGACAAGGCATTTAGTGAGGTCTCTGAAAATGCAAAAGCAGCGCGTAAGGATATTCTATCAATTATTGAAGGTCCTGCAAAGTATATACCTCGGGAGTTTACCCAGATGCGAGAAAATGGAATGGTATAATACCCTATCTAATGCTGTCAAATCAAGCTTACACTCTAGCAGGTACAGGAGAAGCAAGTATCACAAGAGAAACAGCCAAACGCCGATTCCAATAAGGGAAAGCCAAACGCCGATTCTAATAAGGGAGAGCCAACCATACAAGACAGGTTTCTAAACGATAGGTTAGACGGCTGGGTTTTGGAAAAAGAATGGGCAGAGCTATCCAGCGCTCATAAACCCCTCGACAAAGACACTGCGTCTAAAATATGCCAATCGCTTGTAGACGCAATAATCAAGTGCAAAGAGGCAAATTCTCGCAATTTAGCGGAGCCAAGCTGGTCAGCAACTATTACTAACGTACTCTCTGCCGTACAGGAAAGTATTTATGGCATACATCACCAGGACGTGTATGTATACATAGCCTAGCGTATAAGCTACTCGCTCACTAACACCTATCCTAGGACTACTACCTCGACTATCGCGAATTGTGGGATTGAGTCTGGCGAAGTTTTTACAAAGAAACGGAACGACTTTGTTATTTATTACGAACCCGAAAAGGACAGTGACAAAAAGAGCGAGGAGTCTGAAAAGACTGGCGGCCTCCTCATGCTGTGTGGCCAGGAAAAAAGAGTAGGACCTAGGGGAAAAACAAAGAGTATTAAAATGCCGGATATAAACCCATACCGAGGCAAGAAGTGGATGGTCCTCTCCATGATCGAATCAAAATCTAACACCCCAGCGGAGAGTGGAAAGGAGCAATTAGGGAATTTGGTATCAAGAATGCTGTCACTCTATTGTAACGCGAATCCAGGATATGAACCCATCGAAACTTTCCATTTCATCGTCAGGGGATCTATATGGGAATGTTATATGGTTTGCCCCGGTCTGAGGACAGACATCCACAAACGACTCGACACGAAAATGACCCTACCCCCAATAGATGGATCTCCTTATCGTTGGGTTATACACATGAGGCGAATTGGCTATATTGGATCAACAGATTGCTTATCGGGCATCCTAATCCTATATCGGGTTCTATGTCGCATCTGCGAGTATAATACGCAGGTGTACGTTCCTTATGTTCTCAAGAATTTGCTAGAGTCAGACCAATTCAAACGCCTCAAGGCGGATTTCCAGCAACAATCCAAATAGGTAAAGCAAGGAGAGCGACGGGCGAAACTCATCATGGGACCTAGCCGCGCACAAATTCAAGCACGGATACTGTATGATAGTAGCAGAAGGCGGAGTTTATTGTAGAGGTGTATATATAGCATGTTATTGCTCATTCTCATGAATAAAGGCTTTTACTTGACTACCGCCAATCCTAGACTTCTTTGAGAAAGGCAAATCTTCCAGCACTGGAAGATTTCTCTGACCTCCTCTCCAACCTCCCTATCTTACCTCATCGCCAGCCTCCCTACACTTTGTCCAACCTCTTTGGTCAATCCAATCATATTAACCCTAGCCCTCTATTTCGGTCAATCACAATCGTCTATATCACGAAGCCTTTCTCACTATGTACGGCCGGTTTGTAACAAATCCGTACTAGGCACTTCCTATCGAGCCGTAATTCTTCCTATTCCTAATATCCAATGAGAGTAAACTTGATAGGTGTGTACTTGGCAAAGCAGGACTAATAGGCACGTTGCGTGGGTAAAGCCTTTGATTGCTATAATCGATGCACATTTTTTCACACGTCGCATGTTGTAACTATGAAAAGTTGCCATGAGAAAAATGGCAGGGAGCAGGATGTAACAGAAGTTATATATAATTCCCATAGTTATAGGTTACATGCAAGGAAGGGCGATAAGTAGACATCAATAAGAGAGATATGGTAACTTAAAACGAACTACTTCTACAATAGACAATGGAACAGCACAGGCACGCTAGGTCATGGACAAATTCTACCCACTATACCCTTGCATCTGCCTTCCGCCATATGGTACCCTATTCCAGCATCTCCTCGCAAGTACCGTGCCACTGTCGTCGGGTGCAGGGGTTTAGGACGCCGTTTACGATGTCTCCTAGTGGGCTACAATAACGTGTCATCGTTGATTTCCCCAAGAGCGTTTACGCAAGTAGTAGAGGGCGCTAAAGGAAATAGGTATTATGGTGTACGTTTGGTTGTTAGCGCGACTACCCAGGGGATCCTCGCGTCCGTGCGCCATTTTCGTAGATTTCGGTATCCTCGGATTCTTAAACGGTGACGGGAACTCCGCATTGACTATCTTGGCCATTGCCCTAACTCACCCAACGGGGATACAGAGCTAGAATCACCACCTTATTTCCCTACGACAATAACAACATGGATGCTTCTAGGGACTGCGACAGGTCTGACCTTGAAGTGGGCATTACCGCCTGGGTCTTTCAGAGCCGGGAGAGGTACAATATTGCCCTTTCCCGTGAACTCGCCCATGCTAACGAGTCTAAATAGATATGTTCGCTTTAAGCTATACGATTTCCTCAGCTTCGACCGCATCACCGACAGTGACTCAGAGGCATTCGGCATGTTCCGCCAGCTCGTGCCAGCCAGCGCTGTGCAAACCGCCGTGCTTGAGAAAATGGGTCAGCATGCGAAATCAAAGGGCATAGCCAGAATCTCTCACCCTCGAATGATCCAGGTATATGCGGGCCGGTATGTCTCCTTGCGACCTGCCGTGCCTACCAACTGGGCGGAACTTGAGAACGTATTTCCAGCAGACCGCATGTTAGCAGATGACAGATTTACTAGCTGGGAGAATAACTCGTGCGCATTCGACGTGGCCCTGTTCTTTATGAGGATCCTCAACAGCGGGCTTATCAAGGCGGACGTCATGAGATTGTCGAAGCTCCGCTCCCTGACACTTACCGAACACGCACTCTTGCTCTACATGAACTCGCCACATCAGAAGATATCGCCGGAACTGCGAAACTGCTACCGCGAGGCGTTCCGGCGAGCATTCTTGGACGATCCACATTCCGGATACTGCGGCGATGGAGACTACTTCTCCCCCAATGACATTTTCAACGCTTGCGCCCGGGTGCTTGGCCAGATGACATACACTGCAGCGACACGTTATGTCTGCTGTGATGGAATCGAAATGGTTGATGCTACCCAATGCGCAACCCAACACACTATGATCACGATTAGCCTTGCGAGTGCCCAGCATTGGGATCGCCCGCATGGCCGCATGACGCGGTTCCACCAGGGTCAGACCGTTTCTGATATCATCACGGCGACGGCTTTTGGGTCCAAGAAAGGCTACGAGGCGAACATGATTCCAAGCGGACTGGCCAGCAGGCTTACTCCATGTCCAAAAGGCGCGCGCTGCCGTCAGATGTACGAAACCGTCATTCGGGTACTGAGCGGATTCCCGGCGAGATTGTACATTTCCTTGGGCTGGGGCTCGCCGGTAAGCGATCGCTATAGGCGCTATTTCGACAACTACTCGACGTCAACCCGAGTGAATCGTGGCGAGTCCGGCGAGTTCGTTGTCACAGCCGTCTACGAAGTCGTCTGTGTAGCCTTCTGTAGGAACGCAAACCATTTTTTCGGTCGAGCGAAAGATGTACCAAAGCACGAAGGGGTCATCTCACATCACGACGGAATAATGGGAGATGGGGTCAAGGAGTTCAAAAGCTGGGATCAGGGACTGAAGCCCAGTGACCGCGTAGTCACCATTATCCTAGAGCGAATAGAGGAGAAGGTTGGCCTTGTGACGGAGTAGACGGATGTGAGCCAAAGCAGCAAACAGTGCATGGATTGACGGATGATGATTATCACTGACTTGCTCTATGCGGCCCGCCTACCAGACAAGACGTAGGTCAGGCATGCCCTTGTTTCAAACTCCATAGCGCATGAAATGAATAATATCCTGTATAACGTGTGCCGCCGCATTAGCGCTAGAATACCATTCAAGGGACTGTTCAGAATCTTCCAGTACTGGAAGATTTGTCCAACCTCTGTCATCATTCAACCTCTTTAATTAATTTAACCGCTTCATCTGCCTCAACTGGCCGGAGTTGAAGATTGGGTGAAATCCGGATGTCCTATTGCTACATATAAGTAGCCTGGGATTGGAATATAGCGAGCTCTTATATATATTGATGTACTGGCGAAATATAGTCATATGGCACCGACGCCCGATGCGAATATAAGAAAAGCGCCTATCTACAGAAGCCTTGGCGTCTGTCACAATAGGCAAACTAGGGGACAAACATTCAGATTCAGACTCTTTGTTATGGAGCAGACAGTCCGTCGGCAGTATCCTAGAGGATCCGCGGAACTCACTACGAGTCCCGTGCCCTATCTGTAGTGAGGCGGTCTCCTGGCGCACGTCCGCCATAGCGCACGTGATAACAACAGAACGCAAACGCCCACCCACCCAGAGCCTCACAGTCGAGGCCGTGCGACAGACTCCCCCACCACCCTTGCAACCACCAACCAACCTCATACTAGCATACAGGCTGCCCCTCTACCATCACCAGAAGCACAATAATTCTCAACATGCACGACCGATCCCTCTTAGTTATAGGCATAACAACCTTGTTGTTCAGAGATTGGGAGTACCTCCTCAGGTTAGCAGCATGGCCACATGAACCAGGGCTTTTATTCGCTAACTGACGATGTAGCTTTCTTAAACGATGGCAGCTCCAATACTCACAATCTGCTGGAGAAGATGACGAGCGAATATTGCACATATTTCGGCAAAGCATAAATACAAATCCACAGATATCAAGAGAAGCACTTGAGGGTATCGGGCGGGAGGCCGTGAGCAAAGGAGTGGCGACGAGGACGCTCGAGTCAATCGAGTGGACCTGCCCAGGCCAAATCGTCAGCCTCCTTCCCCCTCTCGGCAACCAGCATCGTAATTTTGAATACACCATTCCAGCGGACAGAATGCACTCAGTCAAAGGGTACACCTCTGGAGATTCCTATTCATGCGCATTTGACACGGCATTGTTTTTAGGAAGGTGTGGCGCGTTTGGGCGTATCCAGGGCGATGCAATTCCGCTGTCCACCTTTAACACATTGACCGCACCTGAGCTGGCCGTCCGCTTATATATGGTATCGCCTCACCATTTCGCTAACCTCTCTCAACGCAACCAGTACCGTTACGAGGTCCAGAAGGCGTTCAAGAGCGACAAGAGGACTGGCTACAACGGTCTGGACAAGTACTACTCCCCAAATGATGTATTCGCCTGGGGATTTGGCTCGTTTCGACATCTCAGCTTCACAGCCACCAAGGCGTACCAATGCTGTAGTGGATGTGAAATGATACCGCACGGGCAGCCTGTCCGCCGGATATCAATGATCACAATACAGGTGGCGAAGAATGTGCCAGGTGGATCGGTGCCCCTGAATAAAGGACGTACTATCGGTGCATTGATCCAGGGGACTGCATTTGGCTGCCAGGAGGGGAAGGCGGCCAACTTGAAGAGCAATGGCGAGCCGCTTCCACCTCTGACCCGTTGCAAGGCAGGCAGCCGCTGCTCACAGGTATATCAGACCCATACCAAAGTCCTCGACCGGATGCCTGGAAAGATGTGGGTTTCCTTAGGCTGGGGATCACCTGCTCTTGACCATTCTCGGGCCTACTTTGACGACATAACCATTACCTGCTGTGTTGGAAAGGATGATAATTCAATATGCTTGTATAATACGCGGTATAGAGTGGAAGGCGTGGCTATATTCACGCAGCCAGCTCACTTTGTCGCTAGATATAGAGGTACAGACTGTGTATGGCACTATGATGGGCTAGACGACGGCGGCGGTAACCCTGGTGGCGTGTATGATGTAAAGGACTGGGACAGTGGTTTGGGCGAGGACGATTGCATCGTATCCTTGCTATATCGCATAGTCGATATAGATAGGATAGGATAAGGTTAGAACGGATCACTTCTCTTGCATGAGGGTAACAATACTGGAGGAGAGCGCTGTATGATAGGGCAACTGTAGCAGTACACGGTACACTAATTATATACTATAACACATCAGTACGTCTATGCCGTGGCCATTCTATAATAGCCCTCGTTCATAGCTAGCCTTGGCGCGTGGCTCAAACTCACTACGGAGGCACCGCCTTCACTTTGATACGCCCTTCTACTCTACTCTTCTTACCCACCCTCTGGCCTACACCATAACTGCCTGCTCCCTCTCCGCTCATATCATAACCATCTACCTACACGCATACCCACATTATCACACGAGATGTATTCAAATCTCATCCAATTCACAATTAGCCGCTTTGAAAAGGAGCCATTGCAGGCTTGGGAGCACCTAAGAGCTCTGGGCATCGTCCCACCAATCAGTCAGCCAGTCAACACGGCCTACTTTAGAGAGCCGCCAGTGTGGGTTTGCAGACTGTCTTTCAGCTGCGATATTGTCCAGCCAGGCGCTACATGCTCAGGATTTGGCCGCGGATCCAAGGCGCAGGCCGCAAAAACCCAGGCGGCGTCAGACGCCCTCGCCAATCTCTGTAAGCGTGGCCGTGCTAGGGAACAGCACCATGCAGTGCCTATACTAATAGTACCAACAGATGCACTGTCGTCTGGTCGTGGAGGTGTAGCGGCTTCGCCGTCCTCCAGTCTCAATGGCTCGGACGGGTCGAGTAGTCCTATCCCTCCCTCTATGACCATACCATCACCCTCTGGAAGCATCATATCTCGTGGAATCGATCCCGTCGCCCTCAATCAACCTGTCGTTTCCCCCAAAGAAAGATTACCCTCGTTGCACTGCTCATACTCGGACCTAATTCACAGCACGGTCAAACGCTTTCAGCAGGAGCCATTGCAGGCTTGGGAGCACCTAAGGACTCTTGGGATCGTCCCACTGATCAGTCAGCCGGTCAACACGGCCTACTTTAGAGAGCCGCCAGTGTGGGTTTGCAGACTGTCTTTCAGCTGCGATATTGTCCAGCCAGGCGCTACATGCTCAGGATTTGGCCGCGGATCCAAGGCGCAGGCTGCAAAAACCCAGGCGGCATCAGAAGCCCTCGCTAATCTCTGTAAGCATAGCTGAGAGTACCATGCGGTCAGTCCTTGCGCTAATAGTGCCTACAGGTGCATTATCGTCCGACTATGGAGGCGTGGCGGCCCCACTATCCTCCAGCCCTGATAGCTCCCACGAGTCCAGCGGTTCTTCCCGTCACTCCAATGCCACATCGCCATCTTGTGCGACATCAGAATCGAGCGACATTATCAATCCTCCCATTCCTGCGGCCAATCGCTCCACCTCGCCACCACCTGCGCTCGCGCTGACCAACAGACAACAGCGCATCGTAGATGCGTGTGAGAAGGACTTCCATATTCTCAAAGACACAACCTTGAAGGTAAATAGTGGCAATGCGACTGGTATCATCATCGTCGCGCTCGACGTTGAAAAGGACGAAAAGGGCACGGCAATTCTAGAGGTCGGACTTACGATTTTCCAACCCCAGATGAACGCTTTCTACGCCGAACAGATCGTGGTGCAAGACAACGCCGAAATCGTCAACGTGGAGTTTTGCCCATCAAACAAGTACGATTTCGAATACGGCGAAGTCCGCATCATGGCCTTGACGGACGCCATGAATCACTTCAAGAAGATCCTCGACGCCGTTCGCAAAAGCGAGGGCTGCCTAGTTGGCCATAGTATCCATAATGATATTGGATGGCTGTCCCGCGAGGGTGTGATATTCGACGACATCCACGTGTGTGACATCGCCAATGTGCTCAAGTGGGTGTCAAAGTGCCACTCCTCAATGGGCCTCCATCGCATGATGAGCTTGTATGACGTTCCCAGCTGCGGTGTTCCCCACAACGCTGGAAATGATTCGGTAGCCACTTTCGGCATCTTCCGCCAACAGTCTCTTAAAGCAACGGGCATTGATCTGCTCGCGCTTATCAAATCTCCTGATGCAGATATCCCATGTAATCAAGAGGGCGCTATCGATCACCATCCACCAGCTTCCGAGTGATTCTGCTTCTGTGGCAGACGGATCTTTATGTACGATTGTCGGACGGTTTTTTCCCTTTTTTGTTCCCTTTTTCTCCCAGAGGGTGGTTTCCGTGAGCAAGGGTCCCTAAGATGATATGGATATCGGCCCAGACAGAATTCTCAATCACTGTATGCTATATAGACAATTGCCTACTCTCTAGTATGTTACTGTTTGTGATGGTGCCCAAATCTTTCATACCAAGATCTTCCAGTACTGGAAGATTTACCTGCCGACTTTCTACATTGTCCATCATCCTTGTCCGAACCTCTTGCTATTACCTCCAACCTCATTACATATCCTCCACGTGTCCAACCTCCCTATTTCCAACCTCACGAGCCATCCTCCCCGTGTCCAACCTCATCAACCATCCTCCCCGTGTCCAACCTCATCAACCATCCTCCCCGTGTCCAACCTCATCAACCATCCTCCCCATGTCCAGGTCCCGCCGGAACCCTTCCTTGTGCTCAACCAAGACCTAATAACCGGCGGGGTCTACATTGAAAAGGAAGAAAATAACATAATGAATAGTTAGATGTTAAACCATGCCTTACCTAGCCACTTCGTTCGTTCCGCCCATTCCAGTTAAAAGCACGCGACGGTCAACTTGCATAAACCTAGGGCCGCATTGTCACATATGTCGTCACCGTCAACATTGACCCAGTCCATGAACCTGTTATATCTCTGGAAGTCTCCATTGATGACTATCTGACTATCTGATACACGATTCACTAAACCCCAGTGGGGATACTACATGGGAAGGGTAAACTGCTCTCGGGCTCAAATCCTTTGTTCACTGTATTGCCCTGTCCCAAAGCTATGCATATGTGCCCTGATCCATCTACTTTGTCGCTCCATAAGCGTGCTGGACTTGATCGACAATGTTATCCATGGTGATAAGAGGTGCCTTTCGCTTGGCGATGGTGTTGATTGTCTTGAGGTCGCCCAGGATGATCTCATTATTCTCGTTGTTGGCCTCGAATCGCTCGTACAGATGGTGTCCAATCGGGGCGGTGATCTCATTGTATTCGGGAAGGGTCTGGACGAAAAGCTTGACCGCAGCCTTGAAGCGATTCGCCATGCTCCGCTGTCCGATGCTAGATTTCCTAGGTTAGTTGCAGTAAATGGGCAGGGTGGACTTGAAAGCAGACATACTAACTGAACATGTCGCTCGTGATGAAGAGTAACATGGTAGGAAGGACCATGCCAATATACGCGTACACCTCGCTCAATTCCAACTGAAGCGCCATCTTTGCACGGGTCCATCCATATGCCGCACGGAATGCATCCAAGACCATCTCCTTGACGTCGCGGGACTCTTCAGACTCGCCCATGAATTCGTGCACGTAGGCCTTTGTGGCTCGATCTTTCTTGCTGTACAGCATGACCGCGTCATTGACCTCGTTGGCAAGGTCAATGGCACCGATCACGCGCACCAACACTTTGAGAGGGGTGTCGCGCACGCTATCGAGCTCTCCACAGCGACCATTTGCATTGTGTGCTTTAGCAAAGGTCCGGGCGCCTATCTCCATGGCACGGGTCTCAGCAGCAGCAGCCTTTGCCTGCAGGGTCTTGCGCGAAAAGGCCGCAGAGGGCTCCTTGGAGACTTCGTCAACACAAGCCTTGAGGTGCACGATGCCTTCTTTTCCAAAGGCCTTGAACATGATATTGGTAAGGTCGATGGCATGGTCTCCAAAGGGTTCGGTCTTGGTGGCACCCGCCTTGGTCACGAACGTGTACGAGCGAGTGGCAAGCTCATCATAGTAGCGTTTCTTGCCGTTCCACACCCATTCCAGGTCAAATTCAGCAGATAGTGGCATGAGCGGTTTCGTCAATCGGGCATAGGTATCAGTGAGAGAAATCTGTGTGACGGAGGTGCCGATGGATTCAACATTGTCGTCTTGAACCTCGCGGCGAGGGCGCGACAGCCGGAAACGGTCGACGATGTGGCGTTGTAGTATTTCGCGGCTGGCATCGTCCAATTCGTTCTCGAGCGTAGAGAAAATGCGATCAACAGCTTCCTCACTGGTCCACTCTCCAGCCTTGATGCGTTGCATGATCTCGGACAGGTCGGTGGTGGGCTGTGAGCTCTCCGGGAGGGTGAATCCGTCCTCAGTCAGGTTTTGGTTCGCCACTAACCCGGCGAAGAGATTGACAATTTGACGCTCCTCAAGGTTGAGCCCGCCTTCCTGCGTCACCTCCTTGAGCGGCTGGGTAACCTAGAACATGTTAGGTGGAATGGTTCAAATGACATAGAGTCGGCGCAACCTACCTTGCGAAGCACCTCAGCAAACTCTTCAGTTATATCAAAATCTAACAGCTTCGCAACACGTGCAACATTCTGCTCGTCTGGAGGCTTTGGCCCACTAGAGGTGGCGCCGCGCTTCTTCGGATTGGGCGTAATGGGAGGTGTTTGATCGGCCATAACGTAGGGGGTAGTAGATAGTTGAAACTTGTGAAGCAGGGTTGTGAGTTATGTTGGTGTTGTTAGAGGATAATGGTTTGGCGGTCGCTGAGGTTGTTTGGGTTGCGTTTATCACACGGGAGCGCGTTTGCGTCGTGCGTTGCCGGGTCAACCAACAACGTACGGTAACTAATCTTTCGGCATCCTAGGATGGTCAAACCTCGGGAGCTCGGAGCACGAGTACCAGCACCCTCCACAGCCTTCTGCAACAGGCCGTGCCATCTCGTCTAATATCCGAGCTGCAAGAGCGCCCTGCCTCTCCTCAACTGACGCGGGTGACCCAAAAATGCCTCCGATCCGAACTCATAGAGGCAGGCCACCGAATCAAGCAAGCCTAGAGCCTTACTCGCAGCAGATATTCCGTCCCCGTGAACGACAATCTCCACCCCTGCCGGTCTCTCCCGTTCTGAGGCCATTGTCTCCCAGCTTACCTGACGAGTCCGCAGCGTCGCTTGGTCGAGATGCATCAGCATCCGACGATGGAAGTTCGTATACGCCGTCAGAGTCCTGTTATAGCCCTACACCCTCAGATGAGGGTTCGTGCGCCGCTTCAGAATCAGGCAACGGCTCTACGGCCTGGGAACCAAGCCTGCTCGCGCGTGGTCAATCAGTTAGTGGAAGCAGCATCCCGGAACATGTGTTTGGCAATGACTATAGCGAGGCGGAGGAGGTAACGGGTGTAATCATGAGGCCTAGGACAATGATCGAGCACGAACTCGCACAACGGTGCATGAGACCATTCGAGTCGACTGAGACTGTGGATCTGATTTATCAGGTGCGTATGGCTCGATCACCACGCTGCTGCATTGCCTAATCTGCCGACAGTTTGGAACCACTCTTAGGGGACACATGCCGTCGTTGTCGCGATATGATCAGCAAACTTTCCTCTTATTCTGCATGGCAATTACTCAACACTTGATGACGGATCACGGGATTCCATTGCCGTCGACGACGCCGGGTGAGAGCTCCCCCACATTATCTTTACCACTTCCATCTAACCACTCACGCTAGCACCTCAGAACGACGAATTCATAGTCGCGGATGATGACCCCAACGCAGAGACAACCGACCGTCTTCTTCAGAGTGAGCTCGACCGCCTCTGGCGCCGTCCCGGCCAATCCAGAGAACTTGTGCCCGACCTCGTGGTCCCAGTCCAGCTAGCCCCCGAGGTCGGTACGCACGATAAGGCGTGGTATACCGACCTGCAGAAGCACTTTTTCAGCGAGCTTCTAAAGCTCGCACATACTCATGCAATCTCTGGCGATAGCTGCACCAAGGCAACGAAAATGCTGTTCAGGGCCTATAACAAAGAAGGGGTGGAACGGATTGGGCGCATGGTCAATAAGATGGAATCAGGGGATTACAACGCGCTCTTTGCTCCCCTAGAAGCAGCACGTGCTGCCGACCAGCTCCCCGATCCATTGCTTCGAGCTACTATGGAAGACTTCTCTATTATAGAACTGCTGGAGGCATCGAAAACCGGTATAGCACATATCTTTGGCCACTTTTCCAGCGTCCGGTTCTACAAGAACTCTATTGAGCTTGCCAGGAGGCCATATAGCAGTAACCGTGCCATTGTGTATGCAACGCAGGATGCGGAACCTGGGACCGACATGCGTGAGCGAGTGTACCACTACTGCAGGAGCAGGGCAGGCCTCTCAGAAATGTCCGACAAAGAGAAGAACGGCGCCTATAAGAGGAGGATGCGGATCAGGGCCATCAATGACGTCTTTGACGTTCTTGGCTGGACAGCCGCCCTTATGATGCCCTCGAGCGCAGGATACAAGTAAGCGTGCTCCACCCCTCGTACAGCGCTACATGGAGCTAACCAGTAACTAGCCTTGGCGAGATGAGCCACGCCCATTTGTGCCTAATCCTCAACCATTTCAAGAAGGAGTGCCACTTTGTCCATCAGATGCTACTTGGGGTAGGGAACCTTGTCGCATCTCACCTCGCCAAACGAGAGCCAATAGCGGGCGTAGACGTCACACGCGTAAAGACATTTGAGGAATTTATTAAGAGGTTTGAAGAGAAATACGACCTATCTGATGACCTGCCATCCACTTGGGGGGCTGCGGCTGATTCTGACCTGGATACTACAACGGAGCAGGATGGGGACTCGGTTGCATAGATGGGGCACGCTTGTGCACGGTAATCGATGCGGGACGAAATGCCGTATCCGCCATTAGCGGTGACTTGGTTGACTGGCGAAGCCCATGTACTATAGGCCTTAACTCGCATGCTAATGCGAATTGATTACATTGTTTTATGAACAAGAACTTGTTCTTTCTCCCACCCTGTTACAGTAGCCACTTACTAACAAGAAGGAGAGTTTACCTAGTACGACTCACACGCTATCTTTCTCTGCATGCGGAGTGGCAGCTCTGGCCTTTTATATATATATATTTCTTTACCCAGCTTCTTCTTAGATGTGGACAGGATAGAAGGGGCAAGATGGGTTTCCTCCGTAGAGAGAGATTAGAAGCAGACAATATCTAGCTAATTACTCACAAAAGCAGCACAGATCTTGGTTAAATTTAGTTATAATACTAGGTAGATTGTAGGTACGTTCTAACTAAACTTTTTCAGTTATGTTCATATTGTTACGTCCCTTGATTTGGTTAAACTTAACTAAACAATTTAACTAAAAGATTTAACTAAACTAATTTAGTTTGTTTTAACTAAAGGAATTTAGTTAAAATGGTTAAATTACGACTGATCTAAACTCATAACTAAAACGAAACAAAAATCTGGCACAGACTACAATCTTCCAGTACTGGAAGATTTTGAGCTTTGGTCATGGCTTCCGACGCTTGCGTCCGTGCTCGTTTTCGTCGCTTTGAGGATACCCAAAAACGTTCATCATCACTAACAGGCTAACTATACCATCAAGCATGGCTTCCATGGTCTCTAGTCTAGTTGTGTATATAGCAATACGGTATACACAGATGGAGATTGGACCCTATCAGGGCAGAATAGGAGAACGAGATGCGCTGTGTACCATTACCTTGCAGTATCTACCTCTTCGGTGCGGTGCGTTTGCTGCTTTGATGGTTGTTTTTGTGTTCCCACAACAACTGCGCTAGCGCCCTTCACCTTTTGATAGAACCAGAGGGACGATTTAGATACCCCACCGCACGTTGTATACAACACCTCAAACACCAACGCGCTTGACATTGCCATACAGCAACTCACCTTTGCTATTACAGAACCTCCCTCTATCACACCACGCCTGCCATACCGGCTTAACATCATGGGTATCGCTCGCAAGCCTGCCAGCGAAACAGAGGCTTGGGATATGGTGAGTCGAAATTTACGAGCGCTCCAAAACATCAGTCCCAACTGACCAAATATAGCTTAATTGTGCTGTGGACTACATCTATGGATCTGCAGAATCCGCCAACGACAAAACGGTCGCAGTGGCTGGACTGTTCCAAGGATTAACGGATCGTACGAAAATCCCAAAGCTCACATAGACCCGCACTTACAATACCTGCAGGTGTCATCAACAACATCCAGAACAAGGCAGGAGGCCATGACTACGTTGCCACGAATGCCGAGGAGTCCGATTCCATGTTTTTCGAAGAGACTGAACCCATGGCTACTGACCCTGTCGCGAGCCCGGCTATGAAGGCGCTCTTCGAGTACAAGAAGAGCACCAACACCACTCCGCCCCAGTTTCCCAATCAGAGGCCCTACAAGGCGCACACTCCAAAGCACTCACTGGACGGTTCACTTGGCCCGGCGCCCAGCACTCCAACTCCAGTTGGCCACCGCGGCCGTCAGTCTGGCCAGGGTATGATGGACAGATCCAAGCCATCCCCGTCTGATATGGGCAGCCTCATGACGGACATGCTTGACATAGACACTTCAGCCATGTCCCCAGGCGGCAAGACGCCCAAGTCAGGAAGCAAGCGCGTCCGCGGGTCTCCTAGCAAGTCCACCCCTAGCAAGTTCTAGTAGCAGAGCAAGCTACACCTTTTGGGGTCGTTGGCTTTATGGCATTAGTATGCACCAAGTGCAAGGAATTTAGAAATTACACAGCTGGCGACACTAACATAGCTGTCATACATTGAGAGCGGGATTAGGATTATAATTAGTCTCGTTGCAGAAATAAATGAATGGACAAAACTTGATTGATGGGAATCAAGTATATCCTATCTCTCTCCTTACCCATGGTGATGTGCTTTGTAGTCGTTTTAACCTCACCTCCAGCTCTGATCCCGTGGCCCACGTCTCCTGAAGTCCTGCCATCTATAATGCCTAAGACTAGCAGCAGCTGTGCTTATTTGCTCGCTTCGCTCGACCTAGCTCCCTTGGCCCTTATTGGCCTCCTAATCACTTATGTAACCTCCTTTTCATTAATCCAACCTCCTATTCATTAATCTAACTCCCCTTATGTCTATCCAACCTCCTTTATGCCTTATCCAATCTCATCAAAGCTCGCCCAGCCCCATGCGGGCGACCCCGTCCTGGGGCCAATGCCAACCTCACAAAATTCCGTGCAATTAATTACATGTCTTGCTATTGTGCGGCTGTACCTGGAGAGCCGCGACTTACCGTGTTACCCCATGCGGCCATGCAGAGCACGATGTCGTGTCTTTAATCTACATTCAAAGTGTGATAACAGGAACCTATTTATATTACATATGTAGGCCTCGTGGTAACTACTTTCCTACATCTCTGATTCGGCGTGCTTCCTGTGGTGGTAAACAAGAAGGCATGCATCCCGGAAGCGGCAAACAATGTCACACATGACGTCCTGGTCCGCACCTCCCGACGACGGGTGGACATTGGCGTCGCCACTCCCTCCAGATCCCGCAGTGCCAGAATTGTCGCCACCATTGTTATCATCACCATTACCAAAAGGTACGGCTTGACCTCCGCCCTTGTTACCTCTGCCGTGTGGTATCGCCCGGTTTTCCTCTGTCTTATCTTCGACATCAGTCATGGCAGCGTCGTCGTCATGGCCGTCAGCCATGGCTACATCCTCGCCATCGTTATGCTGCCCAACTTGCTCGTTCATCGTTGGCACCGATGCTACCACTTCGTCCTCGGCTAGCTTTCCTATAGCCTCACCCTTTTTGTCATTCTTCCTCTTCTTCTTCTTCTTCTTCTTCTCTACTTTATCCTGGCCCTGTGCCTTGTTGGCGGTAAGGTTTCTATTCTTGACGATCTGCAGTGGCGGCGAATCCTCTCTTGGCTGAGAGCCCTCAACATCTTGAGGAGCTGTGGCTGCGCTCACGTGGTCCATAAAAGGATTCCGTGTTCTGGATATTTTGAACGCTACGTACATGAGCGCAGGGATAGATAACTTGATTGGCAGGTGCACTTGCCATTCTCGATTGCTGCGAATGCCTCCTCCTTCTTCCCGGTAATTAGCAATTCCACCAACTTTGCCGTGACCTATATCATTTTTATGCACAGTAAGCAAGATGGACGAGTTAGCAAAATAGGGGCATGGGACATACGGTCGCGCCCGTACTGGGCCGGTTCTTTGCCATGCCGTAATACTCTGTAGTTGGTCGAGCTTCTTAGAGAGGGCGGCTCGGGTAGGACGCGGCCTCAAGATTCACTGCCTCTTCCCGCGATTAGGGCGAGCCATTTGCCAAGACGCTAAATAAGTCTACAGCGCGCCGCAAAGTAGCGGAACGGCGGCCTGTGTAGAACCGCGACTCGCACAAAGGAATTGCAGGACACTTAGACGCCAGTATGGAGGCTCCGCGTGAGTATTTCGACGTTGCAGACCCGTGCGTTGCCGATCAAGTGGAAGATCTCAGAAGGGCCATACGAGAGGGCCAGAAGATCATTGGCTTCTTTGGTGCGGGCGTCTCGACTTCGGCCGGCCGTAAGTTTGTGCCACGCTCCTCCTTCCCATGTATGCGCTAAAAAAAGGAAATCAAAAACGCACAGTGGACGATTTCAAGAACCCAGATGGTCTGCCAAAGTTGTTTGGCGGCAGAGACGCCTTCTCGATGGCGGTGTATCGTGACGAGGACAGGCAACTCAATTATAACAAGCTTGTCCAGATCTTCTACACAGCAGCCACCACGGCCGATCCCCAGGGTATGCACCTCCTGTTCAACGACATCGCAAGGGAAGGACGGCTCTTGCGGCTATTCACACAGAACGTCGACGGTCTTGAACTACGATGTACCCACTTGTACACTCAGACGCCGCTGCGGGCATCCAAGCCGTGGCCAAACGTTGTTCAGCTGCACGGCAGCCTTCATTGGATGGAGTGCATTTCCTGTCACTATCTCTGTCAGATAGACATCTCTCTATTCAGCGGCACGCATCCGCCAGCTTGTCCACTCTGCCAAGTCCGAATCACTGAGGCCGTCGAACGAGGGAGTCGGAGCACGACGCCAGGCATCCTTCGGCCGCGCATTCTACTCTATGACGACACGCAGGAATGGGACACGGAGAGTATAGCGGCCGTGGTAAAGCACGACCTAAAGTCCAAGCCAGACGTCCTACTCGTCGCTGGGACTGCACTGAAGGTTCCAGGCGCAGTTGAGATTGTGCGCAAGTGCATGGAAGCGGTGCGCAAGAGCGGAGGTAGAACGATATGGATAAGCAAGGAGCGGCCCAATGCCAAAGTGAAGGATGGCTGGGACCACGAAATCCGCGGGAGCTGCGAGAAGTTTGCCTTGGCCATGGCGGGATAGGCCATTGAGGGCCACTCTGGGCCTGGGCAAGAGAGGGAGGGGCTATATCTGGTTCGGGGGAATTGAAATCATAGGATGCTAATCAGACTGTAACGACCGTTACTGCCAAATCGTGACCGCGACCGTGAACGGTTCCCTTGCCCACATGCTCATCTCGTGCTCATGCTGTCCCATGATTGTTTGGAGAGACAAGGAGAGAGAGGAGGAAACATGACACCATTTTACTGCCAGATGAGGTTGGCCACGGAGAAGAGGCTGGACAAGCGGAGGTTAACTGTAGAGGTTGGCTAGGGAGGCTGGCAAGGAGGTTGACAAAGGAAGAGAGAGGATGGACAATGAGGCTGGACAAATCTTCCAGTACTAGAAGATTGTCCTCATTTCGCCAACGTGGATCGGACACAAGGAGGTTCGAATTGGCTGCAGATGTCAGGTCCGTCCTACATCGCCGCGCCCTCGGCGGTCCCCATCCGGGCCACGGGGGTGCATTTGTAGATGGCGAAAAGTCTGCACGATATTACTCACAAGACGCGGGACAAGGGAATCGCACGGCATCTCGCCAAATTTATAGTTTGATGTGATTGGACATGAATGGGGGAGCGCTGTGCGGCTCCTCCTTCATCCCTACTGTAGCTACCTAATAGGTCGTGCCATGGTCACGCCGCCGCAGACTGAAGTGCCCGGTATCGCGGCACCCTCTACATTTCCGCCTATCCTGTGCCCGACATGCCGCGCTTGATTCGATCAATGGGACTGCCCTTATTGAACTTGATTGGCGATTTCTTGACAACCTTGGCCGGGCCAGAGGTCGGGGTACGAGGAGATGGGCCCCGCTTTGCACCCGGACGGCTTACTCGGTCAGTGGGCACGACAATGGTACGGGAGACCTGAACATTAGCAAGGTTCAACAGACGTCTAGGTCCACTTACCTTGCCAGTTTGCGTCTTGCCCCCATCGCGGCCTTTCTCGGCGTTGATCTCGTCCCCTTCGCCGTCGGCATCGGTCTCCATCTCCGTCGCTCCCTCATCGCCATAGATGTAGTTGTACATTTCTAGGTAGGACTTGACCACATCGATTCCTGCATGGCTGGTACCTAGAGAACTTAAGCTGGTTGTCGTATAACACCGTTTGGGTTGGCCTAGTCTTACAGACGGCCTGGTGGATCTGCATCATCGCCACGCGATCAACAGGAAAGGCCTGACTGAAGCGCTTGCAGCTATCCTCCATCTGTTTAGACGTTAGCTCGCGTCAACGGGAATACACCGCCGTGTGTTGCTGGTACAGTACCGTCTCCCATGCCAACTTGACCTTCTTCAGCGCCTCTTGATTCAGCGCCTCTTGATCCCGCGCCTCTTGATCCCGCTTGATCCTCGCCATTGTTTGCTGCACGATTTACAGTAATGTAGTAAAGGTTGTTTTGATTGTAGCAGTTGAGTAGGTGGGCAAAGGTGGGAAAGTTGACAAGGCAATTTTGGCTGTGTCAGTGAAGTGGTTATTGTTTACCTGCTGCGGCTTTACAATATCTACACTCGGGCCAGCAGCTAAAATGCCAAGATGAATCAAGTTATCACGTGCAAAAACAAAGATATCTGGCAGCTGGAGTGACCGTATATGGTGAGCCATGCTGGCGTTCAAATTTGATAATGGGAGGATACGGCTTCACCCTAGACCTAATAACTGCCTACGACCCTACGCATAAACGCGGGCGAGATCCCCAAACCTTGATCCCCAAACCCTCCATCCTACTCGTCGTCGGATCCATAAATTTTCCTCAAGTCTTCTGACATCTTGTTGAACGTCCGTCCACTTGATGTCTTGGACCTCTTAGTAGTGCCCTCGACGATGTCTGATGCCTTGCGGTACGGCCGCCCGATCAGGGCAGGATCTACAGAAATAGCGTCTGTACCATGATGACGCTTCCGCACCCCCATTGAACTATGCCCCCGCTCCAGCCCTGTTGACCTACTGTCCTTGGTACGCTTAGTAGCAGTCAGGCTGGTGCGTTGCGTGGAAGGTTTTGCTGGCCTGCCGTCCCGGGCAGGCTTGGTGATAGGTGGGCTGGTGCGTGGCGTGGAAGGTTTTGCTGTCCTGCCGTCCTGGGTGGGCTTGGTGATAGGTGGGCTGGTGCGTGGCGTGGAAGGTTTTGCTGTCCTGCCGTCCCGGTCAGGCTTGGTGATAGGTGGGCTGGTGCGTGGCGTGGAAGGTTTTGCTGTCCTGCCGTCCTGGGTGGGCTTGGTGATAGGTGGGCTGGTGCGTGGCGTGGAAGGTTTTGCTGTCCTGCTGTCCTGGGTGGGCTTGGTGATAGGTGGGCTGGTGTGTGGCGTAGAGGTTTGTTCTTGCGTCACAGAACGGGTGCCGGCAGGTGCTTGCCCTTGCTTCACATAATGAGTACCATGGGCGTAGTTTAGTTGTGTTGATCATACATTATAAGGTGCGGTAACGGTCTCCACAATATTAGCCCTTCCGGTCCCGTTACTCACTGGCGGGAAGCCTGCAGTGTAGGTAAGAATGATGTCCTGTTGGAGGTAGGAAAAATCGACATACATGAAAATACATGCATGTACGCCTTGGCTAATGCCGTATCTTGATCAATTTCTTGGAGTAGTTGAATACCTTCAGTAATCTACACTAGGTTACCTCTGTTTACACGAATAAACGCGGACCAAATTAAGAACGTACCAATGCTAAACCACGCTCAGTCTGATCTAATACTAAACGTCCCTCAGCATCGTCCATGGCGAAAGGAGGTCTTGGTGGGAAAGTTAGGTTGAGGTTTGGCGGACTATACAAACCCAGCCCTGGCTGTGAGAGTCCTATCTGCCGACTGGATATTAGCTCCTTGGCGTCTCTCCCTTGGCACCAAACGACGCCCCATAGGATCGCTTTTCCTGGCTATAAGCTATCCTTGTCTCTATGCAAAACGCCTCATGCAACCATGGCGCAGTCAAATGCAAGGCTTAGCTCAGATCAAATATCTCAGGCACGGTTCCTCTCTTTCCCTCTCCTTTTCTATGCATGAGACACTTGTATATAGGACAGAGGGCTAATATCTACACAGCTTGTGCAGGGAATGGCATTCTTACGCGAAATCAACAAAGAGGCCGCGCAAGGCTTCATCCTACAGGGTAGGATAATCCTGTGTAACACAAACAGCGGCAGTTTCTAAAATAGCACAGTTCTCTTCCCACCTTCCAGCGATGACAACTCCAAGAAGAGTCCTTTACCTGCACCAAAGGCTACAGAGGCAGACAGCCAGTCGGGTACAACGCAGTATAGGCCGATAGTAATTGACGACGATACTGTGGAGGATACTGAGAAGGATCATTTTCCGGAACCAAGGACTACAGAGGCAGACAGCCAGTCGGGTACAACGCAGTATAGGCCGATATTGATTAACGACGATTCCGTGGAGGATACCGAGAAGGATCATTTTGCAGCAACTACTGAACAGATAACTCACCTATACCAACAATTCATGAAGATAGACCGGAAGGTATACGAAGCTCGCAGGAAATAAAGGAAGGCATGGAGCAGGGCGTAGTGGTCAGATAGTTATGAATAGACGCCTAATATACTTGATTTTGCCAATTGCCTGTGCTATTCCTATCCTCTGAGGAACAAGTAGGAAAACGAGGAAAGGAAAAGCGAAGAGGTGTGGATAATAATACAAGGGAGGTAAATAATAAACCTCTGCCTATAGGAGGATCGCGCATAGCGCAGGCATAATTATTATTTTGTAGATGGTTAATATGCTTCAAGCATCCCTGGATGCTCAAAAGGACGCGCTAGCTAAGTGGACCGTGCCTTTATTTACCTAGGTAGATCTTCACCAAACATAACCCGTGCTCCACCAACAAAGCACTAAGAGTTGAAGGTGAAAACGCCCTACACCACTGTTATTCTGCATAGTTTATAATCTATCCCATTGACCCGTCGTATCGCCTGCATTGGCGTCAGCTTCTCCTCGACACTCGTGCGTGGTACGGCTTACCCATACCTAATTCCTATTAGACTAACGCGTGCTTATGTAGCGTCCTTATACACACGCCATTGTATACGCGAATTAGTTTAACAATAACGGGCGCATCCACACTACCGGCCAGGGCAACCAACATGTCCGAAGTCGATACTAGCGATAGGGATTCTATAGTTAAGAATAGCACCGCAAGTCCAGAAGAGGATGATGAGGATGAATCCATGGAAGAAGCTTCTGCCGCCAGTTATGGGGATGGCGACGAAGATAGCGAGGATGAGTACATGGGAGAAGCCGCCCTCGCTGGCTATGGGGATGGCGACGAGGATAGCGATGAAGGCGAGCGCAAGCCAGTAGCTCGAAGAAGCACCAAGCAGTCCCTCCGCCGTGCTGGTCAATACGAATACGAGACGTCGAGCGAACACAGTCCTACCTCCGCCCAGGCGCCCAGGCGTAAAGATGGCCAAAATAGGGCTCGAGATCAGAAGAATGCGTCCATAGAGTGCGTGTACTGTAACAAATTCTATTCAAAGAACAACATGGCCCGCCACATACAGAGAAAGCACCCGCACGTCGCACGCATCAGAACGCAAGCCACCAACCCACGCTTTAGGTGCAGGTTCTGTCACCAAATCCGATCCCTGTACAAGAAGCAGACGCATTATAAGAACAAGCATCGAGACGTATGGAACGAGCGTGATGGCGTGAGTTCAACTAGGACAAGCGACGAGGAAATCGACAGTGACGAGAGCGAGGCTGCTATCCGACCGCGCGTCGGCTTTAAGAGGGTACGGAGACGTGGGAAAGCGGAGAGCGGAAAGCTGGGAGATAAAGGTGCCAGCATGGACCACATCGCAATGTATCGGAACGGTCTCGTAGACCGCCAGCACAATGCCCGTTGCGAGGCGTTGAGCATGCTAAAGGCATACAAGGGCAAGGCATACTCGCGGCGCCAGACGTCGTCCTTCTTGGTCGAAAGCATTCCGGTCAACGTCTCGGATCTCAAGGATTGCCACGTCGAACGCCCGCACCTATTCCGCGAAGTGGAGAACGCGCTGACCGACTGGGAGGCCAACGATACCGTCCATTTCCTGCTTCTAACGCGACCAGAGGCCCGTAAAGTGCTGCAGTCCGGCCCGTTGCGGGTGCCCATCGTGGTGCCAGCACAATTTGCAGAGGACGCCAGCGCTCCCCTTTCCATCAAAGTCTACGCGAAGAAGATAGCAAAATGGGAGGAAGTGCAGGTACACGATCTCAAACGTGACCGAAACGACGAGCTAGCCTCGGAAGACGAGCCCAACAAGCTGATACAATGGAAGACAACTCTAACGGGGGCAGAAGCGGTGCGGCGACTTCACGACGAGGATGGAATGGTGATGTTTGATAATCTTCCGGTCGAGCGACGTTTTCCGATTCCGCCTTTTATTGTGGACGTCCCCGACTACCAGCTCCTCGGGCCTGTATGTCTCCCGCTGAATAGCGCCATGGGAGGGCTGTCGGGTGAGGCACCAAACGTTTCCTTTCAAGTCCTAGGGTCCAAGGGCGCACATGGCACTCCTGGATTTTCTCCCAATGGCGTGGTGTCGTCATTTAGAGTAGAGGAGGGAAGGTGTCTTTGGATAGTGTGGCCTATGATGGCCATTGAAGACTACGATGCTGTACAAGATACGGGATCTATACCAAGTGGGCAATTCCTTGTTTATCTCGAACCTGGCGACGTTCTGGTGCTGCCGGCTGGAACATTCCATACGGTTATATTCCTCACGCCAACGTTAATGACGGGAAACTTTTACTGGCATCCGAAAGACCTCAGTCGCATGATACAGCTAGCTTGGCTTGAGCGAAAGCATGGATGGATTACTGACGAAGGAAGGTCCGGAAACCTCTCAATGGAGATTAGAAGGGTAGGGGAGATGTGGGCAGACGATGCGCCTGGTTGGGCTTGGTCGTCTGACGTGGACGATTGGGAAATCTGGACGAATACGCTGAATGTAAGTACGACAAGTAGCAAATCGGGTGCGCACGGTGCTGACTCTGGCCAGGCGTGGTATGCAGTTAAGGAGTGATATCCTTTAAGAGATGCTACAGGGTTGGACGGAACTAGCAAAATGGAAGGTTCAAGCGGCTGACACATGTTGACGATCACGGAGGGCACTCTCCTTGTATAATGGATGGCTTGGGATTGGTGGTTGTCAAGGCTATAGAGGTTTTGGAGCGGGAAATTGCACAATATTGTAGGAGTAGGCTTAACGATATGTACATTCCAATGTACCGTGTAAGGAGGGTGAACGAGCGAGCCGTGCAAACTTTGTAGCCACTATCAGGATGGCCGCTTAGGATTATGCGGCCGGGGCCGTGAAATCTTCCAGTACTGGAAGATTTACCCATCCTCCCTCTTCAACTTTAACCTCCTTGTTAACCTCCCTGTCAACCTCCTTGTCAACCTCCTTGTCAACCTCCTTGTCAACCTCCTTATCAACCTCCTTGTCAACCTCCTTATCAATTTTGTCAACCTCCTTGTCAATTTCTTGGCTTATCGCCCGGCCTGGGCGTGTCGGCGGCGATTGTGTCGGCCTGAGGTTTTCAGTTAGCTCGTGTCTATCTGGATAGTGTAGCTTATCAAAGCCTATTTTAGAATACGATGACCTTCTTTGCGGTGAGAAAATCCAGCCACGGATTGATTCACTTTAAAAGAGGCCATAGGCATTGTACCGCATAAGCTACTATCGATTAAACTGGGCAGTGGACTGGTAAGGGAAGTTGCTCGCGTACGAGCGGCGGCTCCGAAATGGGGAGATGGAGGGGTGGAATACCGTATAACGTCCGGCTCCATGGCCGTATAGAACTGATGGACTGAGGCTGGTCGAATGATCAAGGAGGGTGCGGTGGTAACACTGTAATTACTCGAATAGTTGGGGTGATTTAATCTAGTCTCCTCGCCAGCAGTCTAACTCTTTTACTGATTACCCAACCTCCATTTCCAGCGTCTGACCTCCCTTATTGTTTCGCCTGCCGGTATGTTTGAGTGACGACTGTCAACCTGCAACGACCTACCTAGTATTTAGCCCTCTAAGAAGGTACTCGAGGAATTGCAAGATAGAAGGCAGAACACTTTTCCTCTTTTGGGCATCCTAGCTGCTCAAAAGACGGCAGTGAATTGGACCGTGCAGTGCCTTATCACTTTTTGCTGCCCGCTAAATAAACAGGCCAAGCAGACGCCCACTACCGGCGCTATCCACCCCGCCGAGGCAACCTAATACCCTCCGCACACCACCAATCCAAAGGCAACGACAGAGACACCCAAGGAACGTTCTTGATCGATCCAGCGTACTGGTCCTGCTGCTATCCTACCCAGCTCATAGCCGAAGTTAAGGCCCACGCTGCCGCGCGCGTTTCTAGCAACCATTACCTTGCAACTGTGGTATATGTCTTAGCTTACCCGTATTCGCTGATGCGCAGCAAGCTAACGCGCACCTGTATAGCTACCCGATTAACCCTGCCTAGGCTATACGAGCCAACGATTCACCTAATCCCAAACACCCCAATAGGGGCGAAGGCACCTACCCCGCAGCAATGAGTGATGTAGTGCATGGGTCCGAGGCCTGCGAAGAGGGCCCTATATCCGAGGCCAGTTACAGTAGAAGGCCCAGTGCAAACGAACATAGCAGCCCCAAGGCCACGGTGGAGGACGGCAGCCGCGCCGAGCCCGTCGTCGACGAGCGTGGCAGTCGTGAGGCCACGGCAGAGGACGGCAGCCGCGCCGAGCCCATCGCCGACGAGCGTGGCGGTCCTGAGGCCACGGCTAAGGGTGATGAGGAAGAGGAACCCATTACCGACGATAACAGTGCAGACGACAGCAACTTCGACCCCAGCCAGGCCAAGGATAGCAACGCCCGCGAGCACGAAACCAGTGAGAGCTCAGATCAGAGCGCCGACGAGTCCTCCTCCCACTCTCCACCTTCCAAGCGACAAAAGGTAGCATGTCAATACTGTGATAAGGAATTTTTGGGATCTAACATGAACCGCCATCTTAGAGCCAAGCATAAGTCTGTCTCCGGAATCCCCTCGCCCAAGAAAAACCCGCGATTCACGTGCAGGTTCTGCGGTGAAAACCGAGATTTCTATAAGAAGAGGACACACTACCAGATCAAGCACACCAAAGAGTGGAACGAGGACTACGACAGCGTGAGTTCCACAAAGACGGACACTAGGCCAGGGAATATCAGTGATGATCTGAGCGATGCCGAGACTGCCATCCAACCAAGCGCTATTAGTAAGAGAAAACGCGTCGTGCGCAATAGTCCGCGCTCCAGTGCTTTTTCTAGGAGCAGCCAACACTTAGGGCAGAGGGATAGCCGCGGGCCCAAGGGCATGCTCGACTATCGTACCGTATTCATGGAACGCCAATACGATGCCCGTGACGTGATAATAACCATGCTAGAGAAATACGAAGGCAAGGCGTACTCGCAATCAGAAGCTTCGTCCTTCGCGTCTATCAGCCTCCCGCTACTAATACAGGAAATCAACTACGGCCGCGTGGAGCGCCCCCATGTATTTGCTGATATCGAGCGCAAACTTGGCACGGAGGGCGTTGGCTGTGGTGTTAGCTTCCTGCTCCTAACACGGGCGGAGGCCAGCAAAGTGTTACAGTCCGGTCTGGTAAAAAAGCCAATCCTTGTACCAGCAGAATTCTCAGACGACGCCAGCAGGCCACTTTCCCTCGAAACGTACATCGCACAGGTTAAGAAGATGCCAGACGTTTACGTGCATGACCTGAAGGAAGATCTGGGCGACCTATTCGATGCAGACGGGGATATGGATCCGTACGACTGCCAGTACAGCACTATAGCGGGAAGCAAGGCCGCCAAGCGTGTTCTTGAAGAGGACGGCATGGTATTGTTGTTGAACCTCGCGTGCCAGCGGCGCAATCCATTCCCACCTTTCGTTGCAGATGTTGCAGACTACGACCTGCTCGGACCGGTCCACCTTCCTACCCACGCTGACATTAAAGGAACAAAAGAGAAAACGCCCAACGTGTCTTTCCAGATGCTAGGTTCCGAGGGAGCACACACCCTCCCCAGCACTTGTCCAAACGGCGTAATATCAACTTTTAGGGTAGAAGAAGGAGAATGTGTCTTTTCGGTATGGCCCGCCATTTCCGTACAGGACTATGAAAAAATAGCCGACACCACTGAATTGAATCGAGGACACTTTATCATCCATCTCCAACCCGGCGACGTTCTTATGCTACCATCCGGGACGTTCTACAGCACCGTATTCACTAAGCCAACCCTAATAACGGGAAATTACTACTGGCACCCACAAGACCTGACTCGTATGATTCAGTTAGCTTGGGTTGAACGAAAGCGCAAGTATCTCCCAGATGAGGGCAGGTCTGGGGAACTTGCCAAGGAAATACAAAGGGTCGGCAAGATGTGGGCAAACAACACGCCTGGTTGGGCTTGGCCATCTGGCGATGATGAGAGGAAAATCTGGACAGATACGCTCTTGGTAAGGCTCGCAGTTGGCGGTCTATGATGGATGTAGTACTGACTATTGCTAGGAATGGTACGCGGTCAAGAAGCAACCTCGTTCAAAGGACGCCACCTAACCATGTTGCGGCCGAATGGCGATAGCGATGGAAATGGCAGGAAACCAGTGCGAATGGTCAATTCGTAGGGGCACATGTTTTGTATGATTAGTAGACGGATTGATGATGGATGAGGGCATGGAAGTTTTCAAGGGGGCTGTACGAGAGTCTTGTAGTAAACCTGTTTAACCTGTATATTCCAGCATCTCAGGGTGCAGAGGGCCTGCAAATGTGCACAAGGAGAATCAATAGCAGTATCAACCAAAAGCGATCTGGATTTTGGGGCAAAGGTTACATACAAAAAAATCTTCCAGTACTGGAAGTATTGTTTTGTTTAAACCTCCTTAGTTAGAACCTCCTCTTATCCGACCTCCTCGTGTATAACCCCCTCTTATCCGACCTCCTCGCGTGTAACCTCCTCAAGAACCGTCCAACATTGTTTCTTCTTTCCCTCCAGGCAAAGCGCATAATAGGGATACATCTAGGCTGTTTCGCCAGCAGGCACCTCAGTATCCCCCGCTGCTGGGTTTTCGCCAACGTTTCCTGCCGTACATTCGCCCTCCTCCCTGTTCTCGGCGTGCGTTGCATGTACAATCTGCAAAGAGGGAAGCTTGCCGCCAAGAAGTCGTTTGTCCGGAATGATCGGATCGCCACGATAAATAGGGTTCAGTACGTGGGTCTCGAGTAGCGTCGCAACAGGCCGTATGATTGGGACCAGATCATTAAGCATTTGCATAACAGCCTTCACTCGCTGCACCCCCCACTTTCGAATCCTGCTAGGGTATCAGTACATATATAAGGACCTCGAAGAATCTTCCGTACTTTGTAGTGATGCCTGGGGGAAGTATTACGAGAATTCCCATGCCAAATAACTCCACGATTTGCGAAACGCCTTGCACCGCTTGGCATGTCGTGTCCAGGGCGGCCACGGATATTTTAAGGGAGTCACATATGTATTGGATGGCACACGACTTCCAGGTTACCCCTCTCTTCGTCACATAGCCCTTCTTGGTTAGGATGGCAATGAGCTCGACATCCTTGTTGGAGGCCTTGGTCATGAGCTCCTGGAACCTGCTGTGCAGCCGCAAGTCCTCGAGCAGCACGTGAAGGCCCGCAATGCTAGACTTTGGATGGGCGGATAGGCGCTGTGTCGTGTGCATGGATTCGAAAAACTTCCTAAAGTCCATGTTGAGCTCCGCATCCTCCGAGAGAGCCCGTGCCTTGGCGGCGGCAATAATTCCGATACCATCCTGCGGATGGCTCTGGTACTCGCGCAGGACGGTCTTCAGGCGCTTAAGTGCGGCAGGTCCCATGACCTCCGCAAAAAAGAAGTTCGTAACCTCTATAGCCTCATCCCGAGAGAAGGAAGCCTTCCCTGTCGACGACTTAAGCTCAACATTGAGATTTTGGAGATTTTGGAAAAACGTATCCCGTAGACGCGTTATCTCGTCATAATTGGCGTCCTTGTCGAAGACGAACTGGGGGTGAGCGAGGTTATCTTTGCCTCGCGATACGCTGAGGGCGCCGCTGACGGGTTTGTGCTGGGAGGCAGCTTCTACGGGACCGACGTCAGGGGCGGTCCCCGGTGGTGCATCGTCCAGGGTCGTGGTGGCGTCGGCATCCGCGCCGATGGCTGTTGTTGCTGGCCCTGGTAATGCATTCTTAGACTTTGCTGCTTCACATGATCCATCTACTACAGCAGGGCTCTCTAAGGCTCTATCCGGCTTTGGAGATCTAACGCCTGACCGCCGAAGGGCATGGGGAGCTGGCCGTTGGATGAGCGCGCTTCCGTCTTGATGGTTGCCTCTTCTTCTTTTCTTAGCACGGGGTGACAGCCCAGCGTCATTCGTGTCGTGGCTGAGCCCATCCTCTTCTACGACGGGCGTTACTGGCAAGGCACTTTTGAAGCTAGCTGCGCTAATGTCTATATAACAGTTATAACATGGACGGCGCTGCAGACTGGGTTTCGTACAAGGAATTTCAGGCCGACGGGTTGGAGGTGGGGGAGGCTCTGTACCAGCTACTACGCCAGCGAACCTAGTTATGATCTCAATTGCGGCCGCCTTTTCAGCGGGCTGGGCCTCAGAGATGGACTGGAGGATACTTGCGAGTTGCTGCATAAATGTGCCATGTAAGCCTAAGACGCGATATAAGTACTTTAGGAGATCTGACCCGAGTAATATTGTAATACTGTAAGGTTTTAAAAGGGCTCGCAGTGGTAGCGCGCTGAGAACTAATACTATCTATATTGTCCATCTTAATCGTGTACAGCCAGAGGAGAAAAAAAAAGATAAGAGAGGGAGAGAGAGATAACGCGCCCTCACAGGAGGCGAGGTTAGGATAAACAGGGGGATATTATATAAATATGCAAGCACAGAGGGCTATAGGAAGTAGCAGATAGTAAGACGTCGCAACTGCTTAGATCCGTCGCGAATTTGGGCTGTAACGTAAGGGATTGATTTGTTGCAAGCTTGAGGTGGGACGTTGTCTACGCACGGACCCATAATCACGTGCTAAATCATTCTTAGCTAATGTCGCTTTTATAGCGTCAATAAAATACTATTAGTCCTATTTATATAGTACTACCTTCGTGATGTATATAATAAGATAATACTACTAGCAGCATAAGAACCTAGGCTAGCCGTACTTAGTCCTGCTTAGGCACGGGAACTGCCATTTCTCCCCGTGGACTAGGTGGAACGGGTCATAATATATAAATCTGATTATTAGATATAAGATGGGTAATTCTAGTTAAACGCAAGAAACGCCTATAGCAGATTTAGGTCATCAGTACCCCAATCCTCCATCTGTAGCCTAGACTTGTTTATAATTTGCGTATTACCAGATTGCTTATTAATAGTACTAGATGATTGGATAGCATTATTTAACGGTACCTCGTGGGATTGCGACATTGTCCCTGAGCCGTTAAGCTCGAACGCCATCCTCCTCTTCCTTGGGTTAGGGTTGTGCTGATCAGACGCCGGGGTTAGCGTGTATTGGTGCTCAGCCCTAGAAGCATTTCTACGTGCTGGACTTCCATCACGGGCTGTCTGCTGATCTGCTTTGTGTTGACTATCCCTACCCACTTTCCTTGGTTTATGTTGTGGAGCTTTGATTTGGGCCCCATCTGCGCTGCCAGCTGCATCTAGCAATGCTTCCGAGGTTGCCTCCGAGGGCACAAGTCCGACCCGCAGATAGGCCTCTGTTGCTAAGGTATAAACCCAACTCGTCTGTTTATACAGCGCTATGTCTGTCTTGGGTTGCTGTTTAGACGGCGGGAAGGATTGCGGTGTGCTAGGAGAGGGTTCCCATATCTGCATATTGAAGACAACTAAAACGCGCTCTGTCAGACCAGGAGGGAAAAAGAAAACGACAGCGCAGAGGAAGGGAGACAAGGGCGACAGCTCCAGCAGGTAACTAACCCTCGTACGCTATCCCAAGCACCAGTCTTCCAGATTGGTCTTCTTTCTCTAGCACGTTACGGATGGCTTGTTGGGCACGACGAATGGCACGTTCTATAATCTCCTCCTTTATTGGATTAGCAGCTATTATATGCGATTGATGTGAGCTTACAGAGCTGGCGCCATCCATTTTAGGTGGGACAGCCCGGGATAGGACGCAAAAAGGCTTGCGGAGAAGAATAATAGGGGCTACGGATGTTAGGCGGAGGTCATGGACGTGCCGGAGTTCATCCGAAGCAGGGACTGCCTATTCGTCCATGCGTTATGCAGATAATAGGGATCTGGCGGGTGGCGATCCCGCGATGAACCACCGCCACCATCTACCATCGCGCACTCGCGTACAAGCAGGTCACCGTATTTTTTTTTAAAAGATAATCGTTGCTTATGGATGGTCAAGAAAGAAAAAATTAAGCTTAGGAGTAATATACAGGAGTTGTGCGCTTGCTCTATCTATCCCAGGGAGCGCAAGACCGACAAGTGGCAGATAATAAGTCCATCGCTATGCCCCGCTTCGCTTTCTGGCTGTTGAAGGCGCCTCCTCGGTACTGCTGCTTTTACGATTACTTCCAGAGAACTCACGGAATGCGCTCTGCAGGCACTCGGTGCGTAACTCAGTAAAGCATTCTGGAGTTTACACCTTAGTACATGGCTATAGAGGATTGATGTGGGATCTGTACCATCAAAAACAACCCGAAAGGTTAACGCTCCCGAAGAATCAAGCAACACTAGGTCTGCCAACGAGTGCCGAAGTTCCTGTTTGTGTTAATAGACAAGCGCTTGTATGCGCCAGGGCAAGCTATATACCTGAATGTTTGTACGTGTAGAGGTTTCTTTCGCCTTTGTAGAAGGTTCCATAGTGTGGGTGGAGGATGCAACAAACTAGCCAGGCGACGAGGCGCGGGAAAGGCGAAGCCAATTATGTAATAACCCGCTAAACCTAGATTAACCACCGGAACCTTTATTCTGCTCTATATGCCAGTCTTGGTTCTATGCTTGGGAATAGGCCTACGTGGCAAGGTTAACCGCGATGCAGAGGCAACTGTGCAAAGAAACCCCTACAAGCTGTAGTAGTACCCATAATCTGCCTTGCTCCTTCGTAGGGGCCTGCAATCTCCAGGATGGTCTTCGTGTGGGACTTTACCTGCACAAAACTGTCAATCCAGCCCAGCGTCATAGATTAAATCAGGACATGCGTTTTTGGGTATATCATCCACGATTTTCTGCAAATCGACCCTATATTGCTCCACGGTTCGCTCAAAGGCAACTAGGAAATCAGTTCAGCCTTGCAAACGCGTTCCAAATTAGAGTACTTACGTATGGTCATTATGCAGAGAATATCACGATTGATGGCGGCTGTGTGTTGGCTTCTAATCTCGTAGATCTCGTCTCGCAGCTGTGGCCATGGTCAGTATAGGGTAAACAAGCAACTGAAATGGCTGAAAAGATACCCCTGCATGTGCAGCCTGGAGCTGCTTGGAGAGCGTAGCCGCTTCTTTGGTGCGCCGTGGTTTCGCATTCGGTGCGCGCTTAGGCCCCATGGCGCATGCGCAAAAGTTGAGGAGCTGGAGAAGGTTTGGTGGTAGTTTTAGCGACTTAGCTTGAGCCGTCAGACAGCTGGCCAGGCAACCTGACGTCACCTGACCGCTCTGCCAATATGCTTCTATTTTTTTTTTCCGTCTATCCCTATCTATGTCTATTTAGCACGACTGCAGTTGTGCTATACATGGATTGGTTTTTGTACTAATCTAGGGAATAGGGATTGCGCGGAAGATTTCTTTTCAAGAGGTTGGACAAATCAAAAATTGTTAACTAGGAGGTTGGATATCAGATTGGGAGATCAACTCTGGGAATCGAGGAACCCAAGTAGGACGCGAAGGATCGAAAAAGGCAGGAATAGGAGCGAATGATAGGGTGTATGTATAGGTCAGGTAAAGTAGATAAGGATAGCTAGGCATGCGAAGCCAGCGGAGGTTAACTACGGAGGTTGGACAAATCTTTCTAGACTGGAAAGCGGCTAAGGTCAGTCACGGAGGTTGGATAAATCTTCCAGTACTGGAAGAGTCTCGTCGCGTGCTACGATTGCAATCCAAAAAAGAGAGAAACCTATCTATTGATCGTGAGGACGGCCGCTATACCTCTCTTCAAAGGTTAGTGTACCATGTCCTAGCCCTCCTCCCAACGTTCCTCTCGCGGCTATATATAGAGATTCATTACTAATCAGTAACCATACATCCGCTTCAAATTGAAAATGTTGCTTCAGGTCCTTACTGCCCGCTATTTTTCGTATCTAACTTCCTGTCCCTTCAATCCGACGCCAGATGGATATTTAGCTTTTCTATCCATTGGCCAGTTCTTTTTCGAGCTAGGTCAATACCTATTCATGTGCCTATCCGCGTTCTCTTCTTAACAGTAGGTATGGAATGCGCGACCACGCCGATGCTGGTTTAACATATCTGTAGATGAGTCCAGCGTACGACCGTACAGATTTACAACTGGGTATTGTCGCATTCTTCGCTCGGAAACCCCAACTGTAAGCTTTTTATCCTAAATCTCTGCCAGCTCAAATTTTAAAGCAGACTGTAGTTTGCAGATTATTGCCAATCCAGTGGCCCTGGACGACATCCAGGATCCTGATATAGAGGATTTCCATTCTTTGCGTGCCGAACTCCTGGCACTCTTTGGACAGAATCCTCCGCTTAGGCAAGGAATGCCAGAGTTTTCAGCCGACGCTCTGCAGGCGGCCGGCAGATACGCGCGGGTACACGGCGTGGTCCCAAGGGTGCGCAACGTGATTTGGAATGCGGTAGATGACGGTAGCCAACAACTAGTCTCGCTGCTCCCCAAACTGCGGTCGTCGTGGGACGATTTTGACTACACACGGAGTCCCAAGATTCTCGAGAGGAGATACGATCGCATAACGGATAATAGCCGGAACTCTTGTGCTACCGATGCGCTACTCTTCGCCAGCATATACTCTGGTGCTGTTATCCGGCAAGTCGACGCGATTTCCTTCCGGGCTTTCTGTAATGAGCTTACCCTTATTCAACGAAAGGTCAGGCTTTTGTTGGCACGGCCGTGGGGGCTTCTATCGCAAGACGCTCGCAACCAGGCACGTGATGAGCTGATGCAAGCGATGGTCCCCAGGCCGTCTCTAGAAGATATGGTGGTCAATCTCCACGATCTGGTTAATGCGTGGTTTGAGGGGATGCCGTCCTTTTCCTACACTGTTCTGGATGCGATAGTATGTTGCGACATAAGGAAGCCTCGGGTCATTAGCGGATGCACTCTATCACCTTTGCGCCGTACCGTTCTCACGTTTCAACTTCATCGTCGAGTGTATTCTCTTAATACGACTCTGGCCAAGATTATCAACAGCTCCTTCGCTCCCGAGCCAGCAAAGGACCAAGATCGAAAATTTGCTTGCAATGGGCCGGCCTGCCAGCAAGCACCCCGTCGACTCCAGGTTGTTCTTGATCGCCTACCACCCGCGTTGATTGTGAATTTAGAGAGGGGACCACAGATATCACACAACAAAGCACGGGGTTTTTTTGCTGATATCTGTGTCAAGCACACTACTACTAGCCAACATCCAATCACGAAGGTATCTTACTTTGTAGAGGGTGTTATTTTTAGGGCTGGGAAGCACTTTGTCGGCCGCTGGAAAGGCAAGGGTACATCATTGGGGAGATTAGCGCATTTCGACGGTGTATCAGGTGCAGAGGTTTCGACCGTTGATAATTGGATAGACGGGTTATCTCTATATGATCAGGTATCCGTCCTGTTCTATCGGCGCTCAATTTCCCAGCCGACAGCATGACGTCAAGCTATATAGGTAAAGCTCAGTCTGCTCATGTGCGGTTGGCATTCTTAATTAGGCTTAGCGAACTTGGCGTGCGATAAGTACAAACACAAATGGCCTCTCTGTGTCGCAACCTCTCACCACTATACCTAACAACTCTACCTACCATTAATCTTTCCCTCTAACGTTATAACGGTATGTTTGTATTCGTCTGAGCTTCTATATGTTTGCTAAGAATTACCTAAAAGACTGCCACCCATACCTACAGCTCCCTTCATTATGAATCAAGACTATTCAGCGGTAGGAACTGGTTTCTTGGATACCAAATATAAGAGTCTGATGATATTTTAGCAAAAGGAGGCGGCGGAGAAGCTCGTGCAGGACCAGCTCCCAAAACTAATGGCAGAGGACCCTACTACCGGTATTTCCTTGATCCAACAAAGTGAGACTCTTTTCCCCTGCCAATATTTTAATACTAATAGGATATACTACAGTCTTCGGAGGCGTTTTTGCGCAAGAGGTTAAGATGAGGTATTTAGAAAAGGGAAGGAAAGGCGAATATAGGGTACAGAAGCCTAGATCAGCTATCTCAACGGAGTTATTAAACGGGAAGATTGAGTCAAGGTTCCGAAAAGCTTACCAAGATATGATGGAGAGCATCGAGAACGACGACTGGACCAAGAAGTAGACTATATCCCCATGTACCTATCTGGCATAATTTTTATCTAATTAACCTATTTTATCCCTTTACCTATAATAGTTATCTATTTTATATATGTGGCTAAAGTCTTATAATATTAGTTTAAAATACCTAGCCCTAACTATAAAATAGTACTAGGTATAGTATAGTAACTAATTTCTTCCTCTACTAACTATATACTAAATAGCTGTATCTTTCTCTTAGTACCTAGTTAAATACCTAGCTAATACTTTTCGTTTTAATATCTTGTGTGTTAGAATATAGACCTATAAGTTACTTACTAGGAGGATACTGCTTATTATATACTTATAGCAGCCAGACTAGAGGAAATACTCTCTAAAATAGCTTAAGGAACTTAGGCTAGGCCGCTTAGTTCTAGAGAAGGCCAGCCTCTATCGTATACGAACCTCCTTATTAATCTATAGCAGAGCTTCCCTCCCTTATTATCTACTTATATGTTAATTATCTGGTAATCCTAGCTTACAGATATGCTGCCTCCTATATAGCTAAAGGTTTTTAGTTAATATCTTTCGTTAATTAGTTTAGCTAGCCTGTTAATAAGATTCCTAGTTAAGTAGTTTTATTAAAATTCTCTATTAAAACTTTTAGTTAAATTTTTTAGTATAACTTTTAATTTAATAGATTTTAATATTATTTTATAATTTGGTTAAAAAGTTTAAGTAATATATTTAGCTAGAGTTTTTAATTAAAAGTCTAGATTGTTTCTTACGATTTATATTTATTGAAATAGTTAATTAATTATTTTAAACCTAATTTAGCTGGAACTTAGAATAATATTATATGTATAGAAAATAAAATAAGAACTAATAATATATCTACTAGACTACTAAATAATTTTAATAGCAGAGGTGTCTATTATTTAGTTATAGGAAGAAATTAATATATTATATATATCTATATCGTCTCGCCACTAGTATAGAAAGGCTAATAAAGGTATTTTATATGGAGGTTCAACAGGGAGGTATGGAGGTTCAACAGGGAGGTATGGAGGTTCAA
>Ga0247773_1000020_pt1 | contig 65429 bp, 55 predicted proteins | sample UWRJL092311B6_FD_179934 | JGI IMG/M metagenome (GOLD analysis project Ga0247773, IMG submission 179934) | Plant litter microbial communities from Arlington Agricultural Research Station in Wisconsin, United States - UWRJ-L092-311B-6 | ecosystem: Environmental > Terrestrial > Plant litter >... | reverse complement strand
AGCTGCCCAGGTGCAAGCGGTCCGGTACGAGCTGCCCGGTGCGAGCTGCCCGGTGCGAGCTGCCCGGTGCGAGCTGCCCGGTGCGAGCTGCCCGGGTGCAAGCTGTCCGGGTGCAAGCTGTCCGGGTGCAAGCTGTCCGGTGCAAGCTGTCCGGGTGCAAGCTGTCCGGTGCAAGCTGTCCGGGTGCAAGCTGTCCGGTGCAAGGCTATCCGATGCGAGCTGTCCGGTGCGAGCTGTCCGGTGCAAACTGCCCGGGTGCGAGTGCAAGCGCGCCAGCATCATCGACAGGGTGTCGCCCGTCAGGCGGCCGGTGGCGAGCAGCTGCTGCATCGCCCGGTTGTCGTACGATTCAGGCGTGTGGTAGGCGATCGCCAAGCACCGGCTACCGTTCGCCCGGCGGGCGCTACAGGTCCGGAAGGCACCAGTCGACCGGGGTCTGGCCGCTCTTCTCCAGCGCCGCGTTGGCCGTGCTGAACGGCTTGCTGCCGAAGAAGCCGCGCTTGGCCGAGAGCGGCGAGGGGTGCGCGGCCTTCAGCACGGTGTGGCGGCCGGCGTCGATCAGCGCCTCCTTCTTCGCCGCATGACCGCCCCAGAGGATGAAGACCACCGGCGAGGGGCGCTCGTTCACGGCGCGGATGGCGGCGTCGGTGAAGGTCTCCCACCCCTTTCCCTTGTGCGAGTTGGGCTCGCCGTCGCGCACGGTCAGCACGGCGTTCAGCAGCAGCACGCCCTGTTTCGCCCACGGAACCAGGTAGCCGTTGTTGGGGATGGCGCACCCGAGCTCGCTCTTCATCTCCTTGAAGATGTTGCGCAGCGAGGGCGGCGGCGTCACGCCGGGGCGCACGGAGAAGGCCAGGCCGTGCGCCTGCCCGGGGCCGTGGTAGGGGTCCTGCCCCAGGATCATCACCTTCACCTGGTCCCACGGCGTGAGCTCCAGCGCCGAGAAGACTTCATCCTCCGGCGGATAGATCGTGCGCGTCCGCCGCTCCGCGTCCACGAAGTCGCGCAGCGCGGCGAAGTACGGCTTTTCGGTCTCGGGGCCCAGGTGCGGGCGCCACGAGCTGGGCAGTGGCAGCTTCATCCTCATCCCTCCGGATTTGTACGATTTGTCCAACTACGCCGCGCCCGGATGCAAGCCCGGTTCCCACGCTGCGCGCCGTTCGATGGAGCGAACGCCGGCGGCGGACTGGTGCGAGACCGGCATTCTCCCTGCGAACGGGTGACGTAGACGGCGCGGCGCGTGGAGGGAAACTTCCGGCGCCGGCGCGAGTAGGAACCTGTAGACACACGTTCCCACTGGAGGGCCGCGATGATCAAGCCGAACGTACGAGCGAGCTTTGGCAGGCGCGAGGCGGAGCTGCTCCTGTCCGTGGCTGGGCCACGGGGCGAGGAGCGGCTCCGCGAGCAGGGGCTGGACGCGCTGATGGACGACGTGCGCGTGCTGCACGCGCTGATGCGGCGCGAGGGGCTGACCGGCGCGCCGGCGCCGCTGGTGTTCTACCTCCTGGTCCGCCACGCGCTGCTGCAGCGCGACCTGCACGACCGGCAGCTGGCCGACTACACCGCCGCCGTGCTGCTGGAGTTCGGAATGGCGGGGCGCGCCGGCCGCGTGGATGGCGGCGAGGGCGAGCCGTTCGCGTACCTGGCAGACATCCTGGGCGCCATCGAGCGGGCGCGCGGCGAGCGCGAGTTCCTGCTGCGCGTTCATCTCGGCAACTACGCGCTCTGGCTGGCAGGGCTCTTTCCCGACCACATCACCCACCGCGTGCAGCGCAGCGCCGCGCCGCCGATCTCGTACTACGACGCGATGGGCGCCACCGGCTTCCGCACCGCCGCGGGGAACGAGATCGCGCTGCGCCACGGCCTGGGCGAGCTGTTCATCACCGCCGCCGACCGCTTCGCCGACCTGCGCTCGGCGCTGAACTCGCTCAGCGACGCCGTCTTCTTCGCGCGGCCCAAGGACCCGGTCGACCGCCTCCTCCGCCAGGTGAGCGACGAGTTCCATCGCGCCCACGACGGCTGAGCGGGGTCGCGTCGCTTCGACAGGCTGGGAGATTCGAACGGCTTTTACCGATCTGGCCCACGCGGAGGAATGAAGAAACGGAGAGCTGCATGGTGGCGCGCAGTTCTCCGTCCCTCCGGTCGTCCGTGCGGGCCATGTCGTTGCCGTTACGGTAGATGCGGGGCGAGGAGCGCGTCCACCTCCGCGTAGCCGGACGGATAGCGGACGCCCGCGGGCGATGCGCCGGCGGCGAGGAGCGCCGCGACGGAGTCGGGGGAGCGGCGATCGGTCCAGTACGAGTCCACGGTGGCGAGAACGGCCAGCATCAGCGGCGTGCGGCCGGCCGCGTCGCGCGCGTTCACCTCCGCGCCGCGGGCGACGAGGAGGCGGACGGTGTCGGGGCGGGCGCGCCAGGCGGCCACGTGCAGCGCCGTGCTGTCGCGCGCCACGCCGAAGTATCCATCGCCCTCGGCCCAGCGGGCGTTCACGTCGATTTCGAGCTCCAGCAGGCGCGCGGCGCCGGCGGTGTTGCCGTTCCCCGCGAACTGCGCCAGCAGCGCGCCGCCATGCACCTTCGCGATGCGGGCGAGGTCCGGCTCGTCCGCCACGATCGCGCGGATCTCGCCGGGGCGATCCATCGCGCAGGCGGCCACCAGCCGGTCCACGCCGGCCAGCGCGGGCGGTAGGCCCCGGCGCTCGATCAGCGCCAGCACGTCGCCGCGGCCGCGCCAGGCGGCGAGCGCGGTTGCGGATACGCCGTTGGTCTCGCCCGCGGGATCGGCGCCGTGGTCCAGCAGCAGCTCGATGATCGGCAGCGCGTTGTCGCGCAGGATGGCGTGGCGCAGCGGGCTCCAGCCGTGCGCGCGCGGCTGGTTGAGGTCGATGCCGTGCGCCAGCAGCAGGCGGACGCCCGCCTCGTCGTGCCAGTCGTGCTTGCGCACCAGCATCATCGACAGGGTGTCGCCCGTCAGGCGGCCGGTGGCGAGCAGCAGCTGCATCACCCGGTTGTCGTACGATTCGGGCGTGTGGTAGCCGACTTCGTCGTCGTTGGGATCGGCGCCGTGCTCCAGCAGCAGCCGCGTGACGCCGGGGTGATGCGCCACCCCCGCCGCGCCGTACAGCGCGCTCTCCCACTGCGCGTGCGGATGATGCCCGGGCTCCATCCACCCCGTGTTCGCGTTGGCCCCCGCGTCTAGCAGCGCCCGGGCGGCGCGCTCGAACCCGCCAGAGCGCGTGGCGTCCAGCCGCAGGTAGCGCGAGAAGCACAGGTGCGTGAGCGGATCCCAATCGCGCGGGCCCCCCTTCTCCGTGGCGCTCGCCGCGTCCGCCGCGATGAAGCCGCGCACGCGCTCGTCGTCGCCCAGCGCGGCGGCCACGTGGATGCTGCGCTCCGGCAGACCGGGGTGGCGCGCCAGGATCTCGTTCGCCCGCTCGATGCCACCCGAGACGTGCGCCGCATCCAGCGGCACACAGGCGGCCTCGATGAATTCGGCGATGGCGTCCGTGTCGCTCACGTGCTCCTCCATGGTGAACTCCCCTCCATCGCAGACGGAACGCACCGTTGCATCCTCTCGGCCGGTGCCAGCCTCCCGCGGTTTGGGGGGCTTCCCGTCCTTGTTGCCGTGGCTTCCACCCGCCCGGTCACAGCCTGGCGATCATCCCGGCGGATCGCGCGAGATCATCCCCCAGTTGCTGTCGCGCCTCCAGCCCTCCCGCGGTTGCCCAGCGGATCGTCGGCGGATGGCGAGAGGATCATCCACCGGTCGATCCCCAGTGGTCCGTGCCGGGAGGATCATCCCCGCGCGCCGTCAGGGCTCGGCGAGGAGGCAATCCGCGCCGATCTCGCCGATGGACGCACACCCGGCCAGCCCCATCGTCAGCTCGAAGTCCGCGATCAGGTTGCGGAGGAGCTCGGCCACGCCCGCGCGCCCCGCGAGCGCCAGCGCGTACACGTACGGGCGCCCCACGAGCACGGCGCGCGCGCCCAGCGCGACGGCCTTGAACACGTCCGCGCCGCCACGGACGCCGCTGTCGATCAGCACCGGCACGCGCCCGTCCACCGCGGCGACGATGGAGGGAAGCGCGTCGAGGGTGGCGATGGATCCATCCACCTGCCGCCCGCCGTGGTTGCTCACGACGATCCCGTCGATGCCGTGATCCAGCGCGCGCCGCGCATCGTCCGGATGCAGGATCCCCTTGAGCAGGATCGGCAGCCGGGTGCGCTGGCGCAGGAAGGGGAGATCGTCCCAGGTGAGCGAGGGGCGCGAGTAGGTGGCGATGAACTGCTGCACCGCCGCCAGCGGCACCCCGCTGCGCAGGTTCTTGAGAAAGCTTCCCGGGTGCGCGCGGGTGAGCGCCGCGAGGGCCGCCAGCGAGGTGAGGTTCAACTTGCGCGCCGGCGGCGGCGCGGCGGGGGGCACCGGCTCGCGCAGGCTCTCCATGAACACCGGGTCGCTCACGTACTGCGCGATCCCCTTGCCGCGCAGGAACGGGAGATACGCCAGGTCCAGGTCGCGCGTGCGCCACCCCAGGAGCGTGGTGTCGAGCGTGACCACGATCGCCTCGCACCCGCACCCCTCCGCCCGGCGCACGAAGCTTTCGACCACCGCGTCGTTCTTGCTCCAGTAGAGCTGGAACCAGCGCGGCGAGGCGCCCATCTCCGCCGCGCACCGCTCCATCGGCACCGATGCCTGGCTGCTGAAGACCATCGGCACGCCCACCTCGGCCGCGGCGCGCGCGACGGCGAGGTCGGCCTCCGCGTGCGCCAGCTCCAGCACGCCGACCGGCGCGGTGAGGATCGGCGCGGGAAGCGTGCGGCCGAACAGCTCGACGGAGATGTCGCGCTCGCCCACGTTCCGCAGCATCCTCGGCACGATGCGGCGGCGCTCGAACGCGGCCAGGTTCGCGCGCATCGTCGCCTCGCCGCCCGCGCCGCCCGCCACGTACGCGTACGCCTCGGGCGTCATCGCGCGCCGCGCGGCCTGCTCCAGCTCGCGCGCGCCCACGGGGATCAGCGGCGTTTGCCCCGACATCCCCCCGACGTAGACCTCGGATTGGCGGCGCAGCGCGGCAAGGGAGATGGGCATCGGCGGACGATGGGTGCGGGTGCGAACCACGGGGAGGCCCTCTTCCCCGACCCCTTCCCCCAAGATCACTGGGGAGGGGAGAACCTCGCGCGGATGGCGGATTTCCGCGCGGATGACGGCGTGGGAGTCCGCGCAGCGGACTTTGGGGCCGTCGCAGGCCCGGGGTTCAACCCGGGAACGTGGGCGGCCGTGGTGCGATATCACACATGGCCGCTACCGGGCGGCGTTCGATCCGCCGCTCAACCTGCGGCACCGGCGGAGGCGGCGGCAAGAGCCGCGCGCGCGCCATCTGCCGGGGCGATCACTCCGTGCGCGATTGGATGTGGAGGCAGGGCGCGCACTTGCGTGGATTTTGGCCGCTGGTTACACAAATGGCGCGCTTCTGGCACTGAAATGGTGCAGCCCGCCCTCTCGCGGAGCGCCCTCGCGCGCCCCGTGCGGGGCCGGAGGAGGGGGCGAACCGCGCGCGCCGCGGTGCCCCCGTCCCGCACGCCGACCGATCCGGAGACGCACACGCCACACCGATGCTGAAATCCGTCACGCTGCGCTTCGGAGCCCAGGAAGGCGAACCCGGCCTCACCTTCTCCCCCGGTCCCATGACGGTGTTCGTGGGGCCCAACAACTCGGGGAAGAGCCTGGCGCTCCGCGAGCTGGAAGATTTCCTGGAGAGCGGCGGCCGCGCCACCGGCTACATCGTGCAGGCGCTCGATCCCGACCTGCCGCCCGCCGAGGTGGTGCGGCAGATGGTGCTGTCGCGCCGCGTGGATCCCGATCCCGAGGTGCCGCTTCCGCCGGGTGTCACCCGCGTGGTGCGCCTCAAGAGCCCCGGCGAGTTCAGCCGCCGCCGCGCCGAGGACGTGGCCGAGCCCCTCGAGGAGCAGCTGATCGACCTGGGCGCCGTCACCGCCGCGCTCGCCGACGTGGGGCACCTCACGCTCGACGAGTTCGCGCTCCTCTACCGTGACGTGCTCACGCTGTTCATGATCCGGCTGGACGGGCAGACGCGGCTGGCGCTCACCCACCCCCGGCCGGCGGGGAAGCGGCACGACCACCCGGCGCACCACCTGGCCGCGCTCTGGCGCGACGACCAGGCGCGCACCGCCATCCGCGACATCACCGCCGACGCGTTCGGCATGCACTTCGTGGTCGACCGCACCACCGACCCGTCGTGCTTCCGCATCCGCATGAGCGAGCGCGCCCCCAAGGACGCCGGCGAGGAGCAGGGCGAGGACGAGCGCGCCATGGTCTTCCTCAGCCGCGCGCACGACGTGGCGCACCTGAGCGACGGCGTGCGCGCCTTCACCGGCCTCACCGCCGCGGTGATGAGCGCCGACTACCGCATCATGCTGGTGGACGAGCCCGAGGCGTTCCTCCATCCGCCGCTCGCCCGCAAGCTGGGGAAGCGGCTCACGCAGCTCGCCTCGCAGCGCGGCGCCAACGTGCTGGCCAGCACGCACAGCCCCGAGTTCCTGATGGGGTGCGTGCAGAGCGGGCAGCGGGTGAACGTGGTGCGGCTGACCTGGCGCGAGGGGGTGCCCACCGCGCGGCTGCTGGGCTCCCAGAAGCTGAACGCCATGATGCGCGACCCGCTGCTGCGCAGCACCGGCGTGCTCAACGCGCTCTTCCACGAGGGCGCCATCGTCTGCGAGGCCGACGCCGACCGCGTGTTCTACAGCGAGGTGAACGAGCGGCTGCTGGCCGACCGCGCGGGCGGCGCCGACGGATGCCTGTTCCTGAACGCGCAGAACAAGCAGACCATCCGCCGCATCGTCCGCCCGCTGCGCGAGATGGGGATTCCCGCGGTCGCCGTCACCGACCTCGACATCCTCAAGGGGCGCGAGGACTTTCGCGACCTGCTGAAGGCCACCTTCGTCCCGCAGGTGTTCTGGGAGCCGTGGGAAGAGATCCGCGCCCGCATCTTCCAGAAGATGAAGGGCGAGGACTGGAAGGCGGGTGGCATCTACCGCGCCCCGCGCGAGCTTCGCGGGATGGCCGAGCAGCTGCTGCAGAGCTGCTGCGAGTACGGCTTCTTCATCGTCCCCAACGGCGAGCTGGAGTGCTGGCTGCCGGAGCTGGAGGTGGGCGGCCACGGTCCCGAGTGGCTGACGGCCGTGTTCCAGAAGATGGGGATGGACCCCGGCTCGCCCGAGTACCTGCGCCCGAACGACACCGGCGTGTGGCGCTTCATGCAGAGCGTGGCGCGCTGGATCGCCGATCCGCGCCGCAAGGGGATGCGCGACGAGGTGATCCCGCTGGACCACCTCCTCGCGCCGCCCGACGAGGACTCCATCGCCAGGATCCCCGAGCCCGCCGGCGACCGCCGCCGCGAAGGCAACCCCGAGGGCGGCCGCCGCGCTCCCGCCCCCTCCGCGAACGGCAACGGCCGCCCGCACCCCGAGCCGGCGTCCGAGCACCCCGCGCGGCGCGAGCGTGAACGTCCGGCCCCGGAGACCGATGCGGTGATCGCGCCGCTCGAAGCCGCCCCGACCGACGAGACCGCCGACGCCGAGCCGATGGTGGAGCCGCGCGCGGCGTGAGTCGCCGATAACGACACGGACGTTGCGCGAGTGTGACCATCGAGCACGCGGATGGTAGAGAAAGAGTCCAGACGAATGGAAATTCTGCTCGCCGTGCATCGAGCCGGGAGTGACTTCTTCAGCTTTGGGTCGATCGCCTCTCTCTCTGCGCGGACCCTGGGAAGGGGGCGCATCTGGGCCACGACGCGAGTGCTCTTGTTCCGGGTTTCGCGGAGTCTTTCGAGCATGGTTAGATTCCTTCCGCTCGCACCCTTCCGAGATCCAGACAACCGTAGAAGATGGCCACCGCCGAGACCGAGCTGTTGATCCGCACCCGCCGCGACCTGCACCAGCACCCGGAGCTGGGGTTCCAGGAGGTCCGCACCGCCGGGATCGTGGCCGAGCGCCTGCGCGCCGCCGGCTATGACGTGCGGACCGGGATCGCCGAGACGGGCGTGGTGGGGACGATGCGCGGCGGCAACGGCGACGGCCCCACGCTGCTGCTGCGCGCCGACATGGACGCGCTCCCGATCGTGGAGGAGACGAGCCACGACTTCCGCAGCACCATCGACGGGGCGATGCACGCCTGCGGGCACGATGCGCACACCGCCATCGGCCTGGCCGTGGCCGAGCGGCTGGCGGCCAACCGCCACATGTGGGGCGGGACGGTGAAGTACGTCTTCCAGCCGGCCGAGGAGGGCGGGCAGGGCGCGCTGCGGATGATCGAGCAGGGGGTGCTCGAGGGGGTGGACCAGGCGCTGGGGCTGCACGTGTGGATGGGGCTCCCCAGCGGGATCGTGGGGATCACGCCGGGGCCGTTCATGGCCTCGGCCGGCGAGTTCGAGCTGGTGATCCGGGGGCGGGGCGGCCACGGCGCCATGCCCGAGCAGACGGTGGACGCGGTGGTGGCCGGCAGCCAGGTCGTGATGGCGCTGCAGACCATCGTCAGCCGCAACGTGTCGCCGCTGGAATCGGCCGTGGTGACGGTGGGCGCCTTCCACGCCGGCAGCGCGCAGAACGTGATCGCCGACACCGCCACGCTCATCGGCACCGTCCGCGCCTTCGAGGTGGAGGCGTGCGAGGCGCTGCCGCGCCGCATCGAGACGATCGCCGCGGGGGTCTGCCAGGCGATGGGGGCCACGTACGAGTTCCACTACACGCAGGACACGCCCCCCACCATCAACGACGCCGCCATGGCCGATCTCGTGCGCCACGCGGCCGACGAGGTCGTCGGCGCGGACCGCGTGCGCTTCGGCGCCGAGGTGCGGACGATGGCGGCCGAGGACTTCGGCGAGTTCCTGCTGCGCGTGCCCGGCTGCTACTTCTTCGTGGGCGCGCGCAACGAGGAGCGGGGGCAGGTGCACCCGCACCACAACCCGCGCTTCGACATCTGCGAGGAGTGCATGCCGGTGGCCGTGGAGGTGCTGGAGCGCGCGGCGCTGCGGGCGCTGAACGGCGAAGGCTGAATCTAACCCGTTGCGGGTTTTAATCTTGGCGACCCCGGTCCGGACGAAGGTCTGGCACCGGGGTTGCTAGTTGGGTCCGCCCCAAGCCGGGGCGCTCACAACTGGGCGGGCTTCCCGGAGGAGCACAGGGACCGGGAGAGGTTCGCCATGAGCAGCCGCACGCGCCACGCACTCCGCACCGCATCGCTCCTCGCCGCGTTTTCCATCGCGCCCGCCGTTTCCGCGGCGGCGCAGCAGTCCCAGGCCGCCCCGCCGGCCGTCGCGCCCCGCCAGATCGCCGCCACCGCCCACGCCGCCACGCTGATGGTGCATGCCATGAGCGCCCGCGGCGACACGCTGGGCATCGGCACCGGCTTCGTGGTGAGCGCCGACGGGATGTTCGTGACCAACTACCACGTGATCGAAGAGGCCGAGCGGCTGCAGGTGACGCTGCTGGACGGCGGCAGGTACGACCAGGTGCAGCTGATCGCGGCCGACCCGGCCAGCGACCTGGCGCTGATGAAGGTGCCCGCCCACGACCTGCGCCCGCTGCGCATCGGCAGCGACCTGCGCATGGAGGTGGGCGACAAGGTGTACGTGATGGGGAACCCGCTGGGGATGAGCGGCACCTTCAGCGACGGGATGGTCAGCGGCCGCCGCCCGCTGGAAGGCGTGTCGATGCTGCAGATCAGCGCGCCCATCAGCCCCGGGAGCAGCGGCGGGCCGGTGATGAACGAGCAGGGCGAGGTGATCGGCGTGGCGACCATCATGGTGATGGGCGGGCAGAACCTGAACCTGGCCGTGCCCGTGCGCTACCTGAACCCGATGATGGCGCAGCGCGCCGAGCCGCGCCCGTTCAGCCCGGCGGTGCTGGTGAGCAACCCGCAGGCGGGGCTCGCCCTCGTCGGCGAGCACGAGGGCCCGCGCCGCGCGCCCGGCCGCGCCGCCGGCGCCCGCCGCGACCCCGCGCGCGAGGTGCGCAGCCAGCTGGAGATGATCAGCCCCATGCTGCAGCTGCGCGGCTACGTTCCCGCGTACCCGGTGCAGACCGGCGCGAGCGGCAAGGACGGCGGGAGCCACGAGTTCACCCTGGAGCGCGGCGTGAGCTACATGGTGACCGCGCGGTGCGACGCGATGTGCGGCAACGTGGACGTGTCGGTGTTCGACACCGAGGGCAAGCTGGTGCAGCAGGACACCGACGCCGACGACTATCCCACCGTGTCGCTGGTCGCGCGCGAGTCCGGCAGCTACCGCGTCACGGTCACCATCCCGCAGTGCCGCTCGGCCGAGGCGTGCTCGTACGGCGTGGCCGTGTTCCGCCGCGAGCCGGTGGAGCGGCAGGCCAGGGCGGGCAAGTAGCCGCACCCGTCTCTCGGGGGATTTCGGGGGATGAAGGGCGGGCGCTCCGGCCGGGGCGCCCGCCCCTTCGCATCCCCCCGAATTCGGCTGGCGGAGGCGGAGCCCCCTTTTCCCGCGCGCTCCGGACCCGCAGGTTTCCTCACCGCGCCATTCGATCCTGACGGAGGGAGGACCGCCTGGAGGGCCAGAAACGCATCCTGATCGTCGACGACGACCACGACACGCAGGGGATCTTGCAGGTGCTGCTGGGGCATCGCGGCTACGCGACGCTCCACGCCACCACGCTGCGCGGCGCGCGAGAGATCCTTTCCACCGAGCCCGTGGACCTGGTGATCCTCGACATCCGGCTGGGCGTGGACCACGGGCTGGACCTGCTGTACTCGCTCCCCTTCGAGGGCCCCAACGTTCCCGTGATCGTCTGCACCTCCGACACCTTCGCGCGGGCGCGCTACCGGGGCGCCGTGGCCGCGTCGGCGGGGTGGTTCGTGAAGCCGTTCGACTTCGACGAGCTGACCGGGGCGATCCAGCAGCTGCTCGGCCCGCGCGACGGATGATCTCGCGGCCGACGATCTGAATGGCAACGGCAGCCATGTGGTTGTGAGCGGGGATGCGCGGCCCGTCATGTAACAATATGAGATACGTGTCTTGACGGACGCCGAATCATGTAACTATTTATGATGCGTGATCGGGAGACGACCCTGGACGGAGGAGCGGACATGACCTACGACGTGATCATCATCGGCGGGAGCTACGCCGGGATCTCGGCGGCGACGCAGCTGGGGCGGGCGCGGCGGAAGGTGCTGGTGATCGACGGGGGCGAGCGGCGGAACCGCTTCGCCCAATCGTCGCACGGGTTCCTGACGCGCGACGGGACGGCGGCCGCGGAGATCGCCGCCATCGGCCGCGAGCAGCTGCGGGCGTACTCCACGGTGCGGTGGATGGACGGCCAGGCCGAGCGCGCCGAGGCGGCGGACGACGGCTTCCGCGTGGTCACCCGCGCCGGCGAGGCGCTGGCCGCGCGCCGCCTGGTGCTGGCGATGGGCGTGCGCGACGAGCTGCCGAACGTCCCCGGGCTGGCGGAGCGGTGGGGGAAGAGCGTCTTCCACTGCCCCTACTGCCACGGCTACGAGCTGGACCAGGCGCCGCTCGGCGTCCTCGCCGCGTCGCCGATGTCGATGCACCACGCGATGATGCTGCCGGACTGGGGGCCCACCACCTTCTTCCTGAACGACGCCTTCGCTCCCGATGACGAGCAGCGGGCACGGCTCGAGCGCCGCGGCGTCGTCATCGAGGGCGGCGCGGTGGAGCGCGTCGTCGGCGAGCGGGCCGACGTGGTGATGCGCGACGGGCGGATCTTCCCGCTCGCGGGCCTCTTCACCCTTCCCCGCGTCTCCCCCTCCACGCCGATGGCGGAGCAGCTGGGGTGCGAGGTGGAGGAGGGGCCGATGGGCACCGTGATCCGGGTGGACGAGCGGAAGACCACGAGCATCGCCGGCGTGTACGCGTGCGGCGACGCGGCGCGGATGGGCGGGTCGCTCCCGCTGGCGGTGTCGGACGGCGTGATCGCGGGAGTGGCCGCGCACCAGTCGCTGATCTTCGGGTAGCGCGATGCGCGGGGTTGCCTTCGGGCGCGAAGGCGGGAGATTGGAAGGGATGAAAAACGACAGCCGCCTTTCGCGCATGCTGCACGTGCTGCTGCACATGGCCCGGCACGACCGCCCGTTCACCTCCGAGCAGATCGCGCGGATGCTGGGGACCAACGCGGTGGTGGTGCGGCGCACGCTGGCCGGGCTGCGCAACGCGGGGATGGTGCAATCGGAGAAGGGCCACGGCGGCGGATGGACGCTGGCGCGCGACCTGGAGCAGGTCACGCTCCTCGACGTGCATCGCGCGCTCGGCAGCCCGCGCATCTTCGCGATGGGGAACGCGAGCGAGAACCCCGACTGCGCGGTGGAGGCGGCCGTGAACGTGGCGCTCGAAGATGCCTTCGCCCAGGCCGAGGCGCTGCTGATCGACCGCCTGGGCCAGGTCACGCTCGCCACCCTCGCCCGCGACTTCGACCAGCGCTGCACCGCCGCCGGGTGGACGCGCGACCTCCTCGAACATCCCTGATCGCGCCGTTCTCAACCGCAGCCACACAGGCTCATACCAAGGACCGGAGGGACGGAGAACTGCTCGCCGGCATGCAGCGCTCCGTTTCTTCGTTTCTCCGTGTGAGCCTGTCGTCGCCGTTCGCGCTCCTCCCCGCCTCGTACGACCTCCTTGCTAAACGGAACTACGCTCCATATAGTTCCAGCTAAGCGGACGGGTGTTCCGCTTGTGGATTCCATCGTTTCGGGAGGAGACAGATGCAATACCGACCGCTCGGCCGCACCGGCATCAGGGTCAGCCCCTACTGCCTGGGCGCGATGATGTTCGGGCAGCTCGCCAATCCGGACCACGACGAGTGCGTCCGCATCATCCACAAGGCGCTCGACTTCGGCATCAACTTCATCGACACGGCCGACATGTACAGCAAGGGCGAGTCGGAGGAGATCGTGGGGAAGGCGCTCAAGGGGCGGCGCGACGGCGTGGTGCTCGCCACCAAGGCGTTCCACCCGATGGGCGACGATCCCAACCAGCGTGGCAGCTCGCGCCGCTGGCTCACCCGTGCGCTGGAGGATTCGCTGAAGCGCCTGGGGACCGACTACATCGACCTGTACCAGGTGCACCGCCCCGCGCCGGACACCGACATCGAGGAGACGCTGTCGGTGCTCACCGACCTGATGCGCGCGGGGAAGGTGCGGGCGATCGGCGCGTCGACCTTTCCCGCGTCGGAGATCGTGGAGGCGCAGTGGGTGGCGGAGCGCCGGGGGGTGGCCCGCTTCCGCACCGAGCAGCCGCCCTACTCCATCCTGAACCGGTCGATCGAGCGCGAGGTGCTCCCCGTCTGCCAGCGCTACGGGATGGGGGTGATGGCGTGGAGCCCGCTGGCCAAGGGGATGCTCACCGGCAGGTACCGCAAGGGCGAGCCGACGCCCGACACGCTGCGCGCCCGGTTCATGCCCAGGGCGATGACCAACGAGGCGAGCCTCGACCGGGTGGAGGAGCTGATCCCGCTGGCGGAGAGCGCGGGAATGTCGCTGATGCACATGGCGCTCGCCTTCGTGGTGTCGCACCCCGCGCTCACCTCCGCCATCATCGGCCCGCGCACCATGGAGCAGCTCGATGGCCTGCTCGCCGGCGCCGAGGTGGTGCTGAGCGACGAGGTGCTCGACCGCATCGACGAGATCGTGCCGCCCGGCACCGACGTGGCGCCGCTGGAGGGAGCCGCCTACATCCCCCCCTCGATCGGGCAGCCCTCGCTCCGCCGCCGCCCCCTCGCCGAGCGCGCCGCCGCCTGACGAGCGATCGGGACCGGCGAAAGGACGGAGACCCGCGCCCGAACCAGCGGTGCTCCGTCCTTTCTCCCTCGCACTCTCGCCCCCGCTCCTCCGTGTGAGCCCGCGGCCGCGGTTGCCGGTCAGGGCCCGGTCTCACCACGCACGATCGAGCGGGAGTCGCGCGCACGCGAGGACGAACCGCGACTGCGGCCGGCGCCGCTTTGGGGTTACAGCATCCGCCGGCGCGACGGGACCCGCGCGATGCGGTTGGACGCCGGCGCGCGCTCCCCGCGATCGTCCCCTCGGCCCTCGGGAGATGCGGCGAGGCGGGCATCGCGCTCATCCGGACGCTCGGCCGTGGGCCACAGGCGGCCGTAGGTGGGCGGAATCATGATCGTTGGCAGCATCCTTCACCTCCATCGTTGAACGGCTCCTGGTGATCGGAGCCAGGGACGGCCGGCCGCAAAACCCGTTCGCGGTCGACCCGTTGCTCGGTTCCTTCCGTTGTCGTTCCGTGTTCTCTTTCCTGGCGATGTCGTTCAGTCACCCGCTTCGTGCACCGGGCGCAGCGACGGCGCGGGGCGGCGCGCGCGGCGGTGCGACGGCGGCGGCGCGGGAAAGCGCCGCGTGAGCGCGATCACCAGCAGGCTGGTGAGCCCGACCACCGCCAGCCCCGCCCGCAGCGTGGTCGCGTGCGCGATGAAGCCGATCAGCGGCGCGCCGGTGAGAAAGCCGGTGTAGCCGATGGCCGACACCAGCGCGATGGCGCCCGAGGGCGTGGCGCCCGGCACCCGCCCCGCCGCCGCCAGGATGGTGGGATACACGAACGAGAGCCCCGCGCCCACCAGCCCGAACCCCGCGGCGGCCAGCAGCGGCCGCGGCTGCGCCACCGCCAGCGCGATCCCCGCCGCCGCCACCGCGCCGCCCAGGCGAACCAGGCGCCTGGCCCCCAGCCGCACCGTCAGCGCGTCGCCGGCCAGGCGGCCGGCCGCCATCATCAGCGAGAACGCGGCGTACCCGGCGGCGGTGAGCCCGGCGCCGGCGCGCGCCACGTCGCGCATGTACACGCCGGTCCAGTCCGCCATCGCCCCCTCGCCTAGCAGCACGCAGAACGCGGCCGCGCCCATCCCCACCAGCAGCGGCGACGGCCGCGCGAACGCCGATCCGCCCGGCGCGCCGCCGCCCGCCACCAGCAGCCGCGGCGTGGCCACCAGCGCCACGCCGGTGACGATCAGCGCGACCGTGCCCAGGTGCCACGCCGCGCCGATCCCCAGCCCCGCGACCACCCCGCCCGCCGCGGCGCCCAGCAGCCCGCCGAGCGAGTAGAGCGCGTGCAGGCCGGAGATCACCGGCCGCCGCATCCGCCGCTCGATGGACGAGGCCTGGGTGTTGAGGGCCACCGCCATCACGCTGCTCGATCCGCCCACCAGCACCAGCGCCGCGAAGAGCGCCGCCGCGTTGGGGACCCACGCCAGCAGGAACACGGCGGCCGCCAGCGTGAGCGTGGCCGCGCGCGCCACGTCGCGGCTCCCGCGCCGGGCGATCAGCCAGCCGGAGAGCGGCATCGCCGCCAGCCCGCCCACCGCCACGCCCAGCAGCACCATCCCCAGCCGCGCCTCGTCCAGCGCCAGCCGCCGCTGCAGGTCGGGGATGCGGACCACGGCGCTGGCGTAGCTCACGCCGCTCAGCATGAAGCACGCGCTCGCCGCCACCCGCGCCGCCGGCAGCCGGCCGAGCCGGCGCCGCGCCGCGCTCATCCCACCCCGGCGCCGGCGCCCACCACCTCGCGCTCCTCCGCGCCACCCGCGGCGGCCAGGACGAGCGCGATGGCGCGGGCGAGCGCGCTCTCGGCGTCACCCCCGGGCGAGACCAGGTCCGCCGCCTCCCTGGCCGACGCGCGGCCGTGGCTCATGGCGATCCCCAGGCCGGCCCAGGAGAGCATCCCCACGTCGTTGTTGCCGTCGCCGAACGCCAGCACCTGCTCGCGGCCAATGCCGAGGCGATCGGCCACCACCTGCAGCGCAACGGCCTTGTTGGCGTGCGGTGGCGTGAGCTCCAGGTAGCCGGGATCGGTCTCCACCACCGCCAGCTCGCCGGCGTAGCGGGCGCGCACCTCGGGCGCCCGTGCGGCGATCTCGTCCGGGTCGCCCAGCCAGATCACCTTGAACACGCCGTCCCACCCGGTCTCCTCGAGCGAGGGGACCAGGACGTGCGGCGTGGCGTTGCGTGACTGGTCGTAGTCGTTCCACTCCGTCCGCGCCTGGATGTAGATGCCGTCGCCGCGGTAGTGCTGCACGGTCAGCCCGCGCTGGAACCCCTCGACGGTGGCGCGCTCCACGGCGGCCTCGGGCGCGGTGTCGCGGTGCCAGAACTGGCCGCTCTCCACGTCACGCACCATGGCGCCCTGGGCGGAGATCACGGGGCCGTCGCCCAGCGCCAGCTCGTGGTGGAAGCGCAGCATGTTGGCGTGGCTGCGGCCGCTGGCCAGCACCACGCGCACGCCGCTCCCGACCAGCGCGCGCACCGCGTGGCGGTTCTCTGCGCCGATGCGGGCGTCGTGCCCCACCAGCGTGTCGTCGATGTCGATGGCGGCCAGGCGAAACCCGCCCGCCGGTACGCTCACGTCGTTTGCTTCCAAAGTCTCTCTCTTCCTCCATGCTCGAACCGCATCGGCAGATGGGATGCGGTGAATGGTTCAGGCCGCGACGGCGTCCGCCTCGGGCTCGGGCTCCGCTTCCGCGGCGGCGACCAGGGGGACGGAGATCGGCTGGGCGGCCGGGCCCTGGCGGATGGTGAGCCAGTCGGTGCGCACGCGGTCCCACTCGTGGATCACCAGGCCGTGCGACTCGAAGAAGGCGCGGATCTCGGCGGGCGAGCACCCCACCACCTCGTCCAGGATCGGCACCAGCACGCTCAGCGCGTCGTCGCTCAGCACCGTGCGGCGCGCCACCTGGGTGATGTCGCGCGCTTCCGACACGGCGATGGTGAAGCCCTCGCCGCGGTTCACGTGCAGCATCACGTGCAGGTCGCTGCTCCCGTCGCCCACGTAGATCACCCGGTCGCGCGGCACGCCCAGCGCCAGCCGCAGCTCGTCGACCGCGGCCACCTTCCCGTACCCCGCGGTCACGCGCACCACCGAGTCGATCTCCCCCGTCTCCTCGTCCCACCCGAACTGCGAGCCGATGATGCGCTCGGGCGGCAGGATCCCGTCGAGCGCCGACACCACGATGTCGGCCGGCGCGGCGGAGACCACGTACGTCTCGAAGCGATGGTCCCCGATCCCCCGCGCCAGCAGCCGCGCCAACGCCCGCACGTTCGGCTTCAGGCGGATGTGCCGCCCCACGCGCACCAGGTGCTCGCGGCGAACGCGGCGGTACTCGGGGTCGTGCCTCAGCAGGTACGCCAGCTCGGCACCCTGCTGCACCAGGTTCATGCGCGAGAGCCCCGCCACCTTCTGGCTGAACCCGTCGATCCCCAGCATCTCGCTGAGCGCGTGTCCCGAGTCGTGCAGGCTGAGCGTCTGGTCGAAGTCGCTCACCAGCAGATGATGTTTCGCCATCGTATAAACCCTCCTCCGATGGGCGGATTCACTCGTCTCCCGCGGGAGACCATGGAGAGACGGCGAGGTACCCCGCGCCGCTCCTGGATGAAATCGTTTGCAGATCCCGTTCCGTCGCATGGATCACGGAAACCGCTGGAGATCTCACCCCCTGAATCTACCCTATCGAAATCTTGCGCGGATATCCAGGGGTCACGATTATGTTAAACCTGAGAACGTTTTCAGTTCGTTTCGATGGATTCGCCGGCGCGGTTCCGGTCTTCGCCGGAATGCCGTGGATCAGCGCGGGAGATCCAGCCTTCAGCCGGGATGGAGATGGTCCGACTCCAGGATGTGGCCGAGCTCGCGGGGGTGTCGCCCGCCACCGTGTCGCGCGTGGTGAACGCACCCGCCACCGTGCACCCCGACACGCGGGCGCGGGTGCAGGAGGCGATCCGCGCGCTCGGCTACCGCCCCAGCCGCGTGGCGCGGCGGCTGCGCGTGGAGCGCGGCTCGTCGGCGCTGATCGGGCTGGTGATCCCCGACCTGCAGAATCCCTTCTTCGCCGACCTGGCGCGCGGGGTGGAAGACCATGCCCAGCGCGAGGGCTACACCGTGCTGATCGGCAACGCCGACGAAGACGCGGAGAAGGAGGCGCGCTACCTGGAGGTGATGCGCGCCGAGAGCGTGGACGGCGTGATCCTCCCCCCCTCGCACCCGGCCAGCCCCGCCGCGCTGGAGCTGGCCGCCGCGGGAACGCCGCTGGTGTGCGTGGACCGGCGCCTGGCGAAGGCGAAGGTCGACACCGTGGTGGTCGACAACGTCCGCGGGGCGTACGAGGCGACCGAGCACCTGCTGGCGCTCGGCCACCGGCGCATCGCCTTCATCGAGGGGCGGCCGCAGGCGTCCACCAGCCGCGAGCGGCTGCAGGGGTGGCAGGACGCGCTCCGCGAGCACGGCATCGACCCGTTGCCCGCCTTGCAGCGCACCGGCGATTCGCGCCAGCCCAGCGGCGGCGCGCTCGCGGCCGAGCTCCTTGCGCTGCCGGAGCGCCCCACCGCGCTGCTGGTGGGGAACAGCCTGATGACCCTGGGCGCGCTGGAGACCATCCACCGCCTGGGCCTGCGCATCCCCGGCGACATCTCCATCGTCGGGTATGACGACATGCCGTGGGCGATGGCGCTCACCCCGCCGCTCACCGTGGTCCGCCAGCCCGGCTACGACCTGGGCCGCCAGGCCGTGGAGCTTCTCCTGCACCGCATCCGCGACCCTGCCCGCAGCACCACCACCGTCATGCTCCAGCCCGAACTCGTCGTCCGCCAATCCACCGCCTCGCCCGCGTTGTAAATATTTGATTGGCTTCACCAATCACCTGCCACCTGTCCCCCAACCGTCCGCATTCGACCGGGTCCGCGGGCCGAAGGATCATAACCGACGCATCACCATCGCCCCGCCTACGCATCGATGCCGCTGCCGATGCGCGATGCTCCGAAACGAAGCCGGGCCCGCGGAGATCTCTCGGCGGGCCCGGCTTCTCACGTCAACCGGATCGATCAGCGGCGGCGGCGGGCGCCGCGGCTGGACTGCGGCCTGGAGCGCTGCTGGGCGGACGAAGACGAATCGGCGGATCCGCCGTTGTTGAGCATGAAATACGTGACGGTGTCCCAGGCATTGTGGATGCCGATGAAGATCAGGAACATCGTCATCGCACCGATGACGAAGAGCGCGGTCTGCATGTCGCGGCGGAGGAGCGTGCCGCCCACCACGAGGCCGCCGTATGCCACGATCGGGAAGATCGTGTGGAAGAGCCAGTCCTCCAGCACCGGCTTGTACCCGCTCTGCCGCCGCGCGCGGATGATGATGACCGCCGCGTAGGCCAGCCCGGCCGCGCCGGGGATCACCAGCGCCGTCCGCAGCCCGCCGACCGATTCCCAGGGCGCCGTCAGGATCGCGGCGATCAGCAGCGCGGCGCAGAAGTGCACCACGGTGGGTGTGCCGAACGCGCCGATCGCCGTGGGATCGGTGGCAACTTCGTCACGCGAGCGCGCGTTGTCCAGCAGGCTCATCACCACGAACTGCAGCCCCGTGAGCGCCGCGCCCGCCCCGCCGATGATCAGGGAGAACCCCTCCCACACGTCCAGCGCGTGCTCCAGCCCCGCCTCCATCATCATCCCCCCTCGTGCGCGGTGTGGCTCGTGTTCCGTCGCCTGGCAGGACGATCACGCTACACTCCGGCACCGCGTTGCGCGAGTACCGGCAGCGAGCGCGCGGACGGGTAGAAAAAAGAGAACACGGGAACGACAACGGAGGAAACGGGAACGACAACGGTTGTTCTGCGTGTGGTTGGAATGATCGAGAGACGGCGCCCCGGCGGAAATGCACCGGGGCGCCGTTCGGTTCCGTGCGGCGGGATCGGGTTACTTGATGATCAGCGCCGTGACCATCCCGAACATCCCCATCGGCCCCTCGGCATGCGGCAGGATGTGGCAGTGGAAGGCCCACGTGCCGGGGTTCTGCGCGTCCACCATCACGTCCCAGCGCTCGCCGGGGGCGATGTTGAGCGTGTCGCACATCCAGGGCTGCGGCTGCGGGTAGCCGTCCTTGTGCGTCACCAGCATCCCCATCCCGTGCAGGTGCATGGGGTGGATCATCATCCCCTCGTTCATGAAGCGGATGCGCAGCTTCTGCCCCCGGTTCACCACGATCGGCTCGGTGGCCGGGAAGCCCTTGCCGTTGAGCGTGTAGCCGTGCGGGCCGTCGTTCAGGATCATCACGTAATCCTGGTCGGCGCGGTGCGTCTCGCCGCGCCGCGGCTCCACGATGAAGGCGCCCAGCAGCCCCATCGGCACCTGCTTCGACGAGTTGTGGTGCGAGTGGTACATGTGCGAGCCGGCGTTGGGCACCGTGAACTCGTACACGAACTTCTCGCCCGGCTTCACCGGCGGCTGGGTGATGAAGGGGACGCCGTCCATCGCCACGGGCACCTGCAGGCCGTGGAAGTGGATGGCGCTGCTCTCCTCGAGGTTGTTGGTGAAGTCGATGCGCACCCTGTCGCCCTCCTTCACGCGGATCTGCGGGCCCGGCACCTGGCCGTTGTACGCCCACGCTTCCACCATCTGCCCCGGCGCCACCTCCCACATCAGCTTCGCGGCGGCCAGGTCGTACACCTTCACGCCGTTCTCCATGCGCGGCTGCATCACCAGGTTCCCCTTCCCCTTTGTGGCGGCGGGGAAGCTCTTGATGCCGGCCTCGTGGTGGCGGTCCATCTCGTCGGCCGCGGCGCGGGCGTTGGCGGGGCCCTGCGGGTGCGGGGCCATGGTGCCGCCGCTGTGGTCGCTGTCGGCGTGCGCGGCGCCCGGGGGCGTGCCGGCGGGCGCCGTGCCGGCGTTGGGGGTGGCGGACTTGTGGTCGTTGCCGCACGCGGCGAGCGCGCCGGCCACGGCGGGCACCGCCACCGCCACCGCCGCGCCTCGCAGGAAGGCGCGCCGCGACGGGGTCGACTGCACCACGGGCGTTTCGGTGGGGTCGCTGGTCTCCGGCATGGCTCGAATCTCCGTTGCGTTGAAAGGAATCGCGCCGGCGTGCAATCCCCGGCGCGTTTCCGGGTGAGTCGGTCGCATCTTCGGGGAGAAACGTACGGCTCGCGTGGGGAGGCGTCTGTCGGGATCTGGTCGGAAGATCACTGCTGGCAGACACCTTCGTCCCGGCGGGGCGCGGCACCACACCCGCCCCGGCGCGTGTGGGGAGATGGACGACGTGGGGCGTGGGCGTCGGGCGCGCGGAACGATGGCGGTGCGCATCCGCGGCGCCCCTCCCCGGCCCTCCCCCCGCAAACAGCGCGGGGGAAGGGTGGCGCATGCCTGGGGTTCTTCTCGCTACGACATGGTTGCGTCGCCCGGCCGGCCTCCGCCTTCCGCCGCGATCCCCGCCCTCCCGCCCGCCAGCACCATCGCGTTCCTCATCCACACGATCTCGATCCCGTCTCCCGCCCCCCATCAGCCCTCTCTTGCGGACGCGAACACCGCCCTTCCGAGATGCGCCGATCTCACGTAGGATACGCGGGGAACCGATCTTGCCGCTGTCACCCCCGCATCACCCCTCCGCGCGGCTCTCCGGCCGGGCGGCGAGGGCACGCTTCTCTTGCTCCGGGCAGGATGTCGGGCCATCACGACGCCACGCTGGTCGTGGCCTCCATCATCATCGCCGTCGTCACCGCGTACGCGGCCCTGGCGCTCGCCGCGCGCGTCACGGCGGCGCGGGGGCGCTTCCGGCTGGCGTGGCTGCTGGCCGGCAGCGTGGCGATGGGGCTGGGGATCTGGAGCATGCACTTCGTGGGGATGCTGTCGTTCAGCGTGGGCGTGCCCATGGCGTACGCCGTTCCCACGGTTCTCCTGTCCGCGCTGGTGCCGATCCTGGCATCGGCGCTGGCGCTGTTCGTGGTGTCGCGCGACCGGGTGTCGAACGCCACGGTGGCGGTGGCCGCGCTCCCCATGGGGCTGGCCATCGCCGGGATGCACGTGATCGGGATGATGGCGTTGCGCGTGCACGCCCGCGTCACGCACGATCCCAGGCTGGTCGCCGCCGCCGTGGCGATCGCGATCGGCGCGTCGGCCGCGGCGCTCTGGCTCTCCATCCGCTTCCGCCGCGACGATCCGTCCCGCGGGGGGTCGCGCCAGCTGGTGGCCGCGCTGGTGCTGGGCTTCGCCATCGCGGGGATGCACTACACCGCCATGGCCGGCGCGCGCTTCAGCCCCATCCCCACCACGCCCGGCACGCTGGCGGTGGCGCCCGAGGCCGTGCTGCGCACCGACGGGCTGGCCTGGGCGATCGCGGTGGCCACGCTCCTCCTCCTGGCGCTGGTGGTCTACGGCTCGGTGGTCGACCGGCGCACCGCCGCCCGCTCGGCCGAGACCGAGGCGCTGCGGCGCAGCGAGGACCGCTTCCGCTCGCTGGTGCTGGCCAGCGCGCAGATCGTGTGGACCACCAACGCCGAGGGGCAGATCGACGCGGCGCAGCCCGAGTGGGAGACCTTCACCGGCGCGCGCTTCGACGGCTACAGGGGGTGGGGGTGGCTCAACTCCCTGCACCCGGACGATCGCGACGGCGCCGCCGCGCTCTGGCGCGCCGCGCTGGAGAGCCGCACGGTGTGCGAGGCCGAGTACCGCGTGCGCCGGCACGACGGCGAGTACCGGGTGATGCAGTCGCGCTCGGTGCCGGTGATGGAGCCCGGCGGCCGCATCCGCGAGTGGGTCGGCGCCGTCACCGACGTCACCGAGAGCCGCAAGGAAGAGCGCGCGACGGCCTTCCTGGCCCAGGTGGGCGAGGTGCTCGCGTCGTCGCTCGACTACGAGGAGACGCTGGCGCGCGTGGCGCGGCTGGCCGTGCCCGCGCTGGCCGACTGGTGCGCGGTGGACCTGCTGGCCGACGGCGGGATGCAGCGCGTGGCGGTGGAGCACGAAGACCCCGCCAAGGTCGATTTCGTGCGGGCGCTGGAGGAGCGCTATCCCTCGCGCCAGGACGCGGAGCACGGGATGTACTACGTGATCCGCACCGGCCGCCCCGACATGATGAGCAACATCCCCGACGAGCTGCTCGAGACCGCGGCGTTCGATGCGGAGCACCGCGCGCTGCTGCGCACGCTGGGGCTGCGCAGCTACATCGCCGTCCCCCTCGTCGCGCGCGAGAAGACGCTGGGCGCCATCACCCTGGTGCACGCCGAGAGCGGGCGGCGCTACGACGAGCGCGACCTGCGGCTGGCCCAGGAGCTGGCGCGCCGCGCGGCCATCGCCATCGACAACGCGCGCCTCTTCCACGAGACCGAGGAGGCGCGCGCGCAGCTGGAGCAGCAGGCCGGCGAGCTGGAAGAGGCGCAGGCCGAGATGGAGATGGCGCACGACGAGCTGCAGCACGCCAACGAAGAGCTGGTGCAGCGCACCGCCGACGCCGAGCGCGCCCGCCAGGCCGCCGACGAGGCCAACGCCGCCAAGAGCGCCTTCCTCGCGACGATGAGCCACGAGCTGCGCACCCCGCTCAACGCCATCGCCGGCTACGCGCAGCTGCTGGAGATGGGGATCCACGGCGAGGTCAACGACACCCAGCGCGAGTACCTGGAGAAGATCCGCCGCAACCAGATGCACCTGCTGGGGCTGATCAACGACGTGCTCAACTTCGCCAAGATCGAGGCGGGGCAGGTGCAGTACGAGATCGCCGACGTGCCGGTCGACGAGATGCTCGCCTCGGTGGAGGCGCTGATCGAGCCGCAGCTGAAGGCGCGGCAGCACGCCTACACCTACCGCCGCGGCGACGCCCGGGTGCAGGCGCGCGCCGACCGCGACCGGGTGGAGCAGATCGTCCTCAACCTGCTCGGCAACGCGGTGAAGTTCACCAGCCCCGGCGGCGCCATCGTGATGGAGTGGGAGACCGGCGAGCGGGTGGTGCGCATCCGCGTGCGCGACAATGGCCGCGGCATCCCGCACGAGAAGCTCCCCGCCATCTTCGAGCCCTTCGTGCAGGTCGATCCCGCGCTCACGCGCAGCAGCGAGGGGACCGGGCTGGGGCTCGCCATCAGCCGCGACCTGGCCCGGGCGATGAAGGGCGACCTGACGGTGGAGAGCCAGGAAGGCGTCGGCTCCACCTTCACGCTCACGCTCCCCCGCGGGCGCGACGGTGCCCAGCGCGAGGCCGACGAGCAGCGCGTGGCCTGACGGACCGAAACAGCAACAGCAGGCCACACGGAGGGGCGGAGAGCTGCTCGCCGGCAGCTCTCCGTTCGTCCATGGGAGCCTGCTGTTCGTAGCGTCTAGCTCTCCCGCGCCGCGTCGATCCTGGCGAGCGTGGCGCGGAGGGCGAGGACGCGGGAGTCGTCGGCGCCGTCGCGCCCGGTGAACCAGTCGGCGGCGCGCTGCAGGTAGGGGCGCGCGGCCTCGCCCTCGCCGGCGGCGGCAAGGAGCTCGCCGAGCTTGGCCAGGTCGCGCGCCACGCTGTTGTGATGCGGGCCGTACACCTTCTCGTCGATCGAGAGCGCCTTGCGGTAGGCGTGGCGCGCGCCCTCGCCGTCGCCGTCGCGCGCGTGCAGGTCGCCCAGGTTGCTCAGGATGGTCGCCACGAACGGGTGCCCGCCGCCGAACTCCGGCTCGGCCAGCGACAGCGCGCGGGTGAACCAGCTCCGCGCCCGCTCGGTCTCGCCGGCGCGCAGCAGCAGCAGCGCCGCGTTGTTCACGTGCGTGATCACGATGCGGTCGCGCGAACCCGAAGTGGCCTCCAGGATCTCGGCCGAGCGCACGGCGTTGCGCGCCATCGCCGCCCACTCGCCCAGGTGCAGCAGCGTGCCGTTCAGGTACGTAAGGTCCCACGCCACGCGCACGTCCGTGGCTCCGTGCGCCCGTTCGCGGAGCGCGGCCGCGCGGGTCAGCAGCTCGCTGGCGGCGGCGGGGTCGGTCCGCACCTCCAGCAGGTAGCGGCCGGCCAGGTGCATCAGCTGCGCGGCGTTGCCCAGGCCCGCGCCGGCCTCATCCGCGTGGGTGGCCGCGGCGAGCGCGTGGGGGAGCAGGCGCTCGCACTCGCCGTGGCTCTCCAGCTTCACCGGGTCGGCGGGGAAGGCGTGCTCCATCAGCGCCGCCGCGGCCGCCGCCCAGGTCTCGCGCGCCGCGTCGTCCATCCCGCGCGCGGCGGCGTGCACCAGCGCGGCGTTCATCACCAGCTCGTCGCCCGCCACGCCGCCGGCGCCCGCGTCCAGCAGCGCGTCCCACACCCCTTCGCGCGCCTCCGCGCCGCGCAGCGCGTCGCCCACGGCGGCGGGGAGCGCGTCGGCGCCCGCCACCAGCGCGGCCACGGGGAGCGGGTGCGCGGGGTCCAGGAAGGCGGCCAGGCGCAGGAGGCCGGCGGCCGCGGGGCTGGCGGCGGCCAGCCGGTCCAGCGTGGCGGAGAAATCGAGATCGGACGGGCTCATCTGCGTTCGGCCGGGGCCACGGCGGGTATGCGGGATTCCGCCGCGCGGCGGATCGACTTCAACAGTTCCATCCGGATCAACGCACTGAACGGGCCCACCACGCGCCAGTAGCGCAGAAAGGCGCGCCGGCTCGCCTGGTCCGTGCACCGCACCCGCGTCTCGGTGGAGAGGACGGTCCCATCACCCTCCGCCGCCAGCGCGAAGTTCCACGTCGCCACGGCGAACCCCGGCCGCGCGAAGCCGCGGATCTCCTCCGCCGCTACCCGCTCGACGTTTCCCGTGGGCCGCCAGAACTTCCCGGCCACGCCGATCAGCAGCTCCTCGCCCACGCGCTCGTCCAGCAGCACGAACCCGGCGCGCAGCAGCCCCTCCTCCATCCCGTGGCCGGCCGCGGCGCGGGCCCTCTCGCGGCCGGCGCCGGTGAGCAGCGCGGGAAGGGTGCGCAGCGCCATCAGCCCGCGGATGATCCACGGCTTCCCGAACTCCATCGTCCGCACCGTGGCCCACACCCGCTCGCGCGGCGCCGCGATCCGCAGCGCGTGGTGCTCCACCGCGTCGTACGCCGGCATCCACTCGTCGATCAGCAGCATGGCGCGTTGGTGGAAGAAGGGTGGATCCGCGTCTTCATCATCCAACCTAACGCCAACCGATTGCGGCGGTGAGGGGCGCTCCGGCCACTCTTGAACGGCGGTTCGGGCGTGTTCGGCGCCGGGGCGCCGAACCGGGCTGCGCGCTGCGTAGGGCACGATACGACTGTGCCCAACGCAGCCGGGCCACCGCCGGCGCGCCCAAGTTCTCCACGCGCGACGGAGATAGCGGCGCGCGGCGCGCCGGCGCCGTCCCGGCCCTTCGGGCGCGCATCCCTCACGCGAACGCTCGCGGAAACGAGGATTGCGCGTGTTCTCCGTTCCTCGGGACGGACGAATCCGCGGCTACGACCGCCCAAAGTCCGCTGCGCGGACTCCCTCACCATCATCCCGCGCTCTGCGGACGTCCGCTCTCCCCGAGACGACGTGCATCCGGGAGCAAAGGGCCTCCCCACATCCCTGTCCGCGATTCATCCCACGAAGGTTGTCAGAACGCCGAACAGTCGTCCGTTAGACAGATGAAGGGCCGCGCGCCGAGGGGAGAGGCGGGCGGAGCAGGAACACCGGCTCGGATCGGGCAGTAGAGTTGGTGGGGAGTGACTGCAGGCGCTCCCGCTTCTCCCGGGCGCCGGAATGACCCGGCACCCACCGTGAACCAGCGGCCGACACGAGCGGCCAGGCGTCCACACCCGACGCACGGAGGAGCACATGTTCAAGGTCGTAGCCGAACGCAGAAAGCGCCGCACCTGGTCGTCGCGCACCGTCGCGGCCTCCATCACCTTCCACCTGCTGCTGGCCGCGGGGCTCGTCACCGCCGCCGAGACGCACGAGCCCGAGCGCGTCGGGATCCTTGTCGACATCGGGCCCGTGCCGCCCGAGCCGCCCAAGGTCGTTCGCGCCGACCCGCCGCCGCAGCCGAAGCAGGACGAGGCGCCCGTGGTGAAGGGCCACACGCTGCAGCTCCCGGCGCCCGAGGCGGTGCCGCCCACGCTGCCGCCGCCCGACCTCACCGCGCCCCCGGCCACCCCCGCCGACTACAACGGCGAAGGCGCCATCGGCAACAAGATCGGCCCGCCCGACCCGAACGCGGGGCACACACCGGTGCCGCCGCAGGGAACCGACAGCGTGTTCAAGCGCTGGGGTGCGCCCATCGAGGTCGAGCTGGCCGACGTGAAGCCGGAGCTGGCCAACCGGCGCCAGGCCGAGACGCTGCTGCAGCGCAACTACCCGGCATTCATGCGCGACGCCGGCGTCACGGGCCACACCACGGTGCAGCTGATCATCGATGCCGAGGGGAACGTGGAGCCGGGGAGCGTGATCGTGCAGGAGTCGACCAACGACGCCTTCAAGGACGCCACGGTGCGCACGGTGGAGCGCTTCCGCTTCAAGCCCGCGCAGTACAGGGGCCGCGCCGTGTCGGTGCTGGTGACGCTCCCGATCGAGTGGACGCTGCAGAACTGACCCGCGGAGAACGATGGACGAGCGAAGGGCCCGGCGCGATGCCGGGCCCTTTCGCGTTCCGCCGAGATCAACCGCGGGCAGCGCGTGCCATCACGAACGGAAGCCCGGGTGGCGACGAACCAACCGTTGCCGTTTCCGTTCCCTCCGTTGCTCGCGCGAAGCGCCCCGCTTTTCGCCGTTCCGCCCTTGCCGCCGGAGGCGAGCTCAGTCGCTCGCCACGCGCACGTCGCCGCCGCGGGCGCGCGCGTCCGCATCGATGCCGCCGCGGCGGCTGTCCAGCAGCGTCTTGGCCAGGGTGGAGCCCAGGATCAGCGCGCCGCCGGCCAGCGACCAGGCGCCGGGCGTCTCGCCATGCACCAGCCACGCCCAGAACGGGTTCACGGCCGGCTCCAGCAGCAGCAGCGTGCTCGCCTCCACCGCCGCCACGTGGCGGATGCCGGTGGCCAGCAGCAGGTACGCCGCGCCGATCTGGAAGATGCCCAGGTAGCCGATCACCGCCCAGTCCATCGGCACCGCGCGAACGGGGAGCGCCATCGGCAGGCACACCAGGAAGGCGATTGCGTTCCCGGCCACCACGCTCGGAATGGTGTTCCCGTCCGAGCCGGGCCGGCTCCCCATCCACCGGAAGCCCATGATGGTGGCGGCCCAGAAGAGCCCGCTCACCGCCGCCAGCAGGTTCCCCAGCCGCGGGTCGGGCGCCGTGGCCGCCGCGGCGGGCCGCTCCACGAAGAAGAGCAGCATCCCCACCGCCACCACGGCCATGAACCCCACGTCGCGCCCGCGGATCTTCTCGCGCAGCAGCAGCGGGCTCAGCAGCAGCACGTACAGCGGCGCGGCGGACTGCAGGAAGATGGTGTTCGCCGAGGTGGTCAGCTTGTTGGCCGCCACGAACAGCACCATCGTCGCCGCGTACGCCGCGCCCACGGGGAGCGTGTGCCAGCTCCACCCGCGCCGCGCGTCGCGCATCAGCAGCAGCACCATCAGGGCGGCCACGCCCGAGCGGAAGCTGGCCACCTGCCAGCTGGTGAGCGTGGTCGCCTTGATCGCCGCGCCGCCCGTGGAAAAGAGCAGCGCCGCGCCGAGAATCTGCGCCCTGTGCCGGAGCTGCGCCAAGCGTCTGCCGGTAGATGGGGTCAAGAGGGAAGCTGCGAGCGCGACCACGATGCCGCCACGCCCCGCCGGGGGCAACCCCGGCACGCATGCTGCACGGAGTCCCGGCTCGCTTCCAGGATTGAACAAACGTGATGCAGAGAGAGAGACCGATGGCCGAGAACCATGCGCCGCACGACGCCGAGGCGGTGCCGACGGAGAAGAAGCTCGAGGACCTGTACAAGCTGGTGGAGGGGATCGAGATCGCGATGTTCACCACGCGCCGGCTGGACGGGCATCTCGTCTCGCGCCCCATGGCCACGCAGAAGCGCGACGACATCTCGGACTTCTGGTTCGTGACCGACGCCGACAGCGACAAGCTCGACGAGCTGGAGCACGACCCGCACATCAACCTGTCGTACTACCGCGACCGCACGCGCGAGTGGGTGTCGGTGAGCGGCCGCGCCCGCATCTCGCGTGACCGCGAGCAGATCCGCCGCCTCTACCAGCCGGACTGGCGCGCCTGGTTCGAGGACAAGGGCGGCGAGCGAGACGGCGGCCCCGACGATCCGCGCCTCACCCTGGTGCTGGTGGACGCCGACACCGTGGTGTACATGGTGAGCGACACCCCGCGCCCGGTGGTCCTCTTCGAGGTGGTGAAGGGGATCATCACCGGCACTCAGCCCGACGTCGGCTCCGTCCGCACCGTCAGCGGCGGCGAGCTGCGCTCCAACGGCTGACGTCCGGCGGATGAAGCGCGAGAGGCACGGCGCGGAACCACCCGCGTCGTGCCTCTTCTTCATTGTATCGCAGGCACCTACATGCCGCGGTTCCGATCTCATCCTGCGGCCGGCCACGCTGCCCCGTCTGGCGAGAATGGCGGCAGGCCGCTCCATCGCCAGTTCCTCGGACCCCGTCGCCGGAGCGCGGCGACGACGGCCTCGCGGCGCGCCCGATCCCTGGGTCCCAGGGGATGGTTTAGATCCTTCGGCCTGCCGCCGGCCCCATGGACCCGGGACGCGTGTGGCCGGCCCCAGGATGACATCGCAGGGTGCGGAGCGTTGGGGTGCACCGAGTCATGTGAGATCCACCCGCGCGCACTCTCATCCGCCGATCACCCGGCGCACCTCGGCGAGGAGGTTGAGCGGGGTGCAGGGCTTGGCGAGGTACGCGGCGCAACCGGCATCGAGCATCCACTCGCGCTCCTCGTCGCGGGGGACGGTGCTGAGGGCGAGCACGGGGATGCGCGCGGTGGCGGGGTCGTCGCGGAAGCAGCGGACGGTGTCCATGGCCCGCGCGCGCTGCGGCGCCAGGCCGAGTACCACCGCGCGCGGCGGATGCGCGCAGGCGTGGCGAAGGCCCTCGGCCGCGCATGCGGTGGCGTGCACCTGGAAGCCGGCGTGGCGCAGGATGGTGCTGTAGATGGCGCGGCTGTCGTCGTGCGGCTCGACGACCAGCACCAGCGGGGATGACACGGCTCGAAGGGGAAGGGTGTGGCGGAACGGTGGGGTTGCCGGTGTGAATGATGCGCGAAAACCTCCCCGGGAACAAGAGTTTTACGGAATCCGCCAAAAGACATGGAAATGTAAGCGGTTACACAACTTGCCCGGACACTCCCTCATCCCCCGGTGAACAACGCGCCCACATCGCTGATGGATCCCATGCTCCGCAACGAAGGACGCGCCGCGAGCATCCGCCCCCGGCGCGCCACATCACCCCCGCACCCCCCGCACCCCCCGCACTCTCGCACTCTCGCACTCTCGCACTCTCGCACTCTCGCACTCCATCACTCCGGAAGCCTTCGCGCCGCGATCAGCGAGTCGAAGCCGCTCTCCTCGGCGATCTCCAGCACGTAGCGCTCGTCGTCGGGCTTGCGCAGCCAGGGGAAGAAGAGGACGGGCACCGGCGCCAGCAGGTCGCGCAGCGTCTCCAGGTTGGTGCTCTCGGCGATGCCGGGGGGATCGGGATCCTGCGTGTTGAGCACCACGCCGCGCACCCGCAGCCCCGCGTCGTGCGCCGCGCGGACGGTGAGGAGCGTGTGGTTGATGGCGCCCAGCTTGTTCCCGGCCACCACGATCAGGTCCAGGTCCCACTGCACGAACAGCCCGTCGTACGCCACGTCGCGGGTGAGCGGCACCAGCAGGCCGCCCGCGCCCTCCACCACGATGGCGTCGCGCCCCTCGCAGAGGGCGCGGTAGGCGGCATCCAGCGCGTCCAGGTCCACCGTGGTGCCGCCGCGGGCGGTGGCCACCCACGGCGCCAGCGGCTCCTTCAGCAGCAGCGGGCGCACCAGGTCGATGTCGTCCTCGCCGCCGGCGGCCTCGCGCAGGCGGGCGGCGTCGCTGCGGGGATCGCCGGGGCTCACCCCCGTCTCCACCGGCTTCATCGCCGCCACGCGCAGCCCACGGGCGCGCATCAGCCGCAGCAGCACGGTGGAGACCAGCGTCTTCCCCACCCCCGTATCGGTTCCCGTAATGCCCAGGCGGATCATCGCGTCTCCAGGAATCGGCCGATCACGCCGTATACGTCGTCCACCTCACCGCGCGTCACGCAGTAGGGAGGCATCAAATAGACCGTGCTCCCCAGCGGGCGAAGGAGAATGCCCTCGCCGCGGGCGAAGGTCTCCAGCTCGCGCCCCACGGGGCTGAGGTATCCCTCCGCCGCGTCCAGCTCGAAGGCGGCGATGGTGCCGATCACCCGCGGCCGGCTCACGCGCGGATGACCCGCCAGCCGCGCGAGCCCGTCGCGGTGCGCCGCCTCGATGGTCCGGCGGCGGCGCGTGCACGCCTCGTCGACCAGCAGGCGGAGCGAGGCGCGTGCGGCGGCGCAGGCCAGCGGGTTGCCGGTGAACGAGTGGCCGTGGAAGAAGGTGCGGCGGCGGTCCTCGCTCACGAACGCCTGGAAGATCTCCTCGCGCGCCACCGTGACCCCCAGCGGCATGAACCCGCCGGTCACTCCCTTGCTCAAACAGACCAGGTCGGGCGAGATCCCCGCGCGCTGGCAGGCGAAGAGCGGGCCCGTGCGCCCGAACCCGGTCGCCACCTCGTCGGCGATCAGCAGCACGCCGGCGGCCTCGGTCCGCTGGCGGAGCGCGCGGAGCGTTTCCTCGCTCCACGCGCGCATCCCGCCGGCGGCCAGGAGGAGCGGCTCCACGATCACCGCCGCGAGCTCCCCGCCGCGCGATTCGATCAGCCGGTCCAGCGCGGCGGCCGTGTCGCCCTCGGTGGGGTCCGGCAACCGCGCCACCTCGAAGAGCTGCGCGTCGAACGCGGCGGTGAAGACGCTCCGGGCGCTGGCGCTCATGGCGCCGAAGGTATCGCCATGGTAGGCGTTCTCCAGCGCGGCGATCAGCGGGCGGCGCTCGCCCCGCAGCTGCCAGTACTGCATCGCCATCTTCACCGCGACCTCCACGGCGGTGGACCCGTCGTCGGAGTAGAAGACGCGCGCCAGCCCCTCCGGGAGCACCCCCGCCAGCTCCGCCGCCAGCCGCGCCGCCGGCTCGTGGGTGAAGCCGGCGAAGATCACCTGCTCCAGCGTGCGCGCCTGCTCGGCCACCGCTTCGGCGATCTCTGACTGCGCGTGGCCGTGCAGCGTCACCCACCACGACGAGATCGCGTCCAGCAGCCGCGTCCCATCCGCCTGCACCAGGTACGCGCCCTCGCCGCGGACCACGGGGGTGAAGTCGCGCACGACACCGTGCTGCGTATACGGATGCCACACGTGCGCGGCATCGAGCGTGAGCCAGTCTGGAGCCATCCCCCCGCCGTTCGTCCCCGGGTTCACCATCACGCGACAACTTCGCGCCCCGCGGCGGTTCCGTCCAGACGAGCGCGGTGAGCGGGGGATGAACGGCGGCGGATGTCGGGCGATGAGGCGCCTGGATCGAACCCCGAAGTCGGGCCGGGCGAACGGATTCGCGGCAACGACGACACGAAGTCCGCCTGCGCGACGCCTGCGCGGACTACCGGCTCTGGTGAGTCCGATGCCTGGGGGCGCGGCACCGGCTTCGATTCCTCGCGCGCGCCAAAGTCGCCGGCGTGGAGCACCCGAAGTCCCTCTCCTGCAGTTCGGGAAAGAGACAGGCGGGACGCCGGTCCGCCGGGGTGAGGGTCCTACCGCACCTCGGCCAGCGCCGCCAGCAGCCCATCCACCTGCTCGGGCGTGTGCGCGGCGGAGAGGGTCAGGCGCAGGCGCGAGGTGCCGGGCGGCACCGTGGGCGGGCGGACGGCGCCCGCCAGGAAGCCGCGCTCGCGCAGCAGCCGCCCCGCGCGCATCGTGTCCTCCTCGCCGCCGAGAACGACGGGGACCACGTGGCCGTCCGGCTCGCCGGGCGCGGGGCGGCCGAGCGCGGCCAGGCCCGCGCGCAGGCGGCGGGCGTTCTGGCGCAGGCGCTCGCGGCGCCACGGCTCGGCCTGGGCGATGCGCAGCGCCTCGAGGGTGGCGGCGGCCAGCGCGGGTGGCGGCGCGGTGGTGAAGACGAAGCCGCGCGCCCGGTTCATCAGCCACTCGCAGAGGACGGCGGAGCCCGCGATGAAGGCGCCGGAGGTGCCCAGCGCCTTCCCCAGCGTCCCCATCACCACGTCGATCCGGCCCTCCACCCCCCAGCGCTCCAGCGAGCCGCGCCCTTCATCCCCCAGCACGCCGGTGCCGTGCGCGTCGTCCACGTACGTCCACGCGCCGTGGCGCCGCGCGACCTCCACCAGGCGGTCGAGCGGGAAGAGGTCGCCGTCCATCGAGAACACCGCGTCCACCACGATCAGCCGCCGGCGGAAGCGGCCCTCGTCCGCGCGCAGCATCGCGTCGAGCGCATCCACCCGCGCGTGCGGGAAGATGCGGACGTCGGCGCGCGAGAGGCGGCTCCCGTCGATCAGCGAGGCGTGGTTCAGCGCGTCGGAGTAGATGGCGTCGCCGCGCCCCACCAGCGCGGGGATGGCGCCCGTGTTCGCCGCGTAGCCGGAGGGGAAGAGGAGCGCCGCCCCGGTGCGCTTCAGCCCGGCGAGCGCCGCCTCCAGCGCCTCGTGATGGGGATGGTTTCCGGAGATGAGCCGCGCCGCGCCCCCGCCCGTCCCCGCATCGGCCAGCGCTTCCGCCGCCGCGCGCGCGACGCGCGGATCCGCCGCGAGGCCCAGGTAGTCGTTCGAGGAGAAGTCGGCCGCCGGGCGGCCGTCCAGCAGCACCTCGGCGCCGCCGCGGCGTTCGACGCGCCGCATCCGCCGGCGCAGGCCGCGCTCGTCCAGCGAACGCAGCCCGGCGGAGAGGACGTCGTCCAACGCAGGCGGCTCCGGGCGCGCGTCGGTGAGCGCGCCCGGAGCCGGGGATTCGAGGTGGAGCGTCACCGCCTGGCCGCGCCGGGAGATTCGGGGTTTACCAGGCAACGCTCGTCCGCCAGCGGCGGGAGCAGGGTGCGGTTGGGATCGGGGCGCGGCGACACGCGCGGCGCTTTGTCGTTCGCCGCCACGGTGCGGACGCGCGCCTGCCGGCGACCGGTGAAGAGCGAGCGCAGCCCACCCCACACGCCGCCGATCGCCGCCCCCTGCACGGCGGACGAGCCCGGCGTGTCCCCCGGCGCGCAGCGCGGGTGCGTCTGCGCCAGCGAGGCGCCGTAGACGGCGCCCACCGCCGCTCCTTCCACGGTGCCGGCGAGCACGGCTTCCGCGCGCCCCCGCGGCTCGGCGATCAGCAGCGCCACGGGCGGCACGGCCAGCGTGTCGCGCCCCGGGAGCGGAACCGGCCGCGGGATGGCGGGCGGGGCCTGCTGCGCATGCGCCGCCGCCGGCACGGCGGCCAGCGCGAGCGCCACGATCGTACGTCTCATCGCTCTCCTCCTCCGATCGAGAGATCCGTCCATCGCAAGATGCATCCACCCTCCGCCCGCTGGCAAGCCGCGCGCGCGCCCCATAGAACGCCCATGTCCAGCATCATTGGACAGCAACGGGGAGGGCACGAAATCGGCCCCACATCCACCCGGCTCCATCCACCGAGCGGAACAGGTGAACGGGGGCGAGAAATTTCTCACGTACAAACCGCCACATTGCGCCACCGCACACAGGTTCGGCAGCGCGCCTCCAGGAAGCGCCAACGGTGTGGGCCTCTACACCCGAAGGACGGATGGGAGCGGACTTAGGGGTGGATCGTGAACGTTGGAGGTGCGATCTTTCGTCGCGCCAGTACCGATGTGTCCCACGCTGGTGCGCTCTCATTGCGCCACGCTCATTCCGGGCTGCCGAGCACTTTGGGCGCACGCGCGTCTCAATACTATGGCGCGGCGCGGGTTTCCTCGTTATCATAGCGTACGATTTTCCTCCAGACAGCCGGGGCCTTCCCAAACACCTCTCCGTACTTCGGGATAGAAATGCGACCCAAGCGCTTTTCTCCGCCCACGCGCCGCACCACGCGGCGCTGGCGAACCCCTCCCGCCATCACCCATGGCGCCGAGGCCTACGAGGGTCTCGCGATCCTGGAAGAGGTGAAGGGGCAGCTCGGCTTCCTGCTCTGGCAGGTGGCGCGTGACGTGGCGCTGTGGGCGTCGTTCCCGCCCGAGGAGCGCGCCGACCTGTTCGAGCCCGGCTCCGAGGCCACGCTGCACGGGCTGGTGCGCTCCACCGGGGTGGAGGTGCAGCTGGAGAGCCCCCTGATGACGCTGGTGCGGATGGTGGGCGGGCCCGACATGGCGCGCCCCGAATCCGTGGAGCTGGCGTGCCAGCACATCGCGCACTGGGCCGACAACCACGGCTACAGCGCCACGGCGGTCGCCTTCGCGCAGGCCGCGGCGCTCACGGTGCCGTTCGACGCGGGCGCGGCGTACGCCGTGGGGCGCATCGCGCGGCGGCGGGCGGAGTATTCGCGCTCGGAGACGTGGTACCGGCGCTCCATCGCGCTGGCCCGGCAGAGCGGCGACTGGAGCAGCTACGCCCTGGCCTTCTCGGGTCTCGGCAACCTGTACATGCAGCGTGGGAGCATCCCCGCGGCGCGGCGCTTCCACCTGCGCGCGCTCAAGGCGGCGCGGCGGCACTCGCTACGCTCCATCCAGGGCTCGGCGCAGCACGACCTGTTCGTGATCGCGGCGGGGCACAACCACATCGAAGAGGCCGAGCGCCACGCGCGCGGCGCCTTCGAGAGCTACGGCCCCGAGCACCCGCGCCTCGCCGCGCTGGCGCACGACATCGCCTACTTCTGGATCGAGCGCGGGCACTTCGCCCCGGCGCTCACCGTGTTCGAGGCGCTGCTCCCGCACATGTCGCGGCAGGAAGACCGGCTGGTGGCGCTGGCCAACATCGTGCGCGCGGCGGCCGGCGCCGGCGAGCGCCGGCAGTTCGAGCAGACGTGGGACGAGGTGTGGGACAGCCTGGCCCGCGACGACGCCACGGAGAACACCGCCCAGGTGCTGCTGGAGCTGGCGCACGGCGCCGCGCAGCTGGGCGAGATCGAGCGCGCCGAGCGCGCGGCCGAGCGGGCGGTGCGCACCGCCCGCGAGCGCGGCGAGAGCAAGACGCAGCTGACCGCCGAGAGCGTGCTGGACTCGGTGCGCCGCAGCCGCGCCGCACGCGGCCGCCCCGCCGACGTGCCGCACGCCGAGCCGAGCGAAGAGACGGAGATGTTCGCGACGGACCTGGTCCGCTCGCTCAACGCGTCGCTGGTCGCCCGCTGACGCAGGGGGCGGCGCGGCCCCGGAGACGATCCGGGGCCGCGCCGCATCGACCACGTGAACACCCATCGATTGGCGGCGGAGCGTGCCCATGGACCGGTACCGAAAGACACACCTCCGCCCCCGCCGTGACACTCAACCAACCACCGCCCGGCCATCATGAAGATCTCCGCACGCCCCCTGCTGGTCCTGCACGGCAACGAGGAGTTTCGCGAGCGCGTCCGCAAGGTCGCGGGGAAGGAGTACACCTTCCAGTCGGTGCCGGACTGGCCGAGCCTGGAAGAGTCGGTGCGTGACTCCCCGCCCTCGGCGCTGGTGGTGGTGAACCCGTACGAGGATTCGATCGGCCGCGCGGGCCCGTCGCCGTCGCTGCGCTCGCTGCTGGTGGAGTTCCCCTCGACCGCGGTGTTCGCCGCGCTGGAGGTGAAGCCCGACCGCATCGACGACCTGCGGACGCTGGGGAAGTGGGGCGTGGTGCAGGTGATCAGCATCGGCCACGACGACACGCCGCAGGCGCTGGTGCAGCGCTTCCGCGCCAGCCAGGGCCGCCCGCTGAAGGCGCTGCTCGAGAACACCCTCCCCCCCGACACCCCCGGGCGCGCCCGCGCCATCGTGGACGCGGCGGCCGAGGTGGTGGCGGTGGGCGGCCACGGGCGCGACCTGGCCAAGGCGCTCCAGCTCTCGCGCCGCACGCTGCTGCGCTGGTGCGAGCGCGCGGAGCTGCCGCCCCCGCGCAAGCTGCTGGCGTGGATGCGCATCCTCCTCGCCTGCGAGCTGCTGGACGACCCGGGCCGCACCGTTCTCTCGGTGGCGCACGCCTGCGGCTACAGCAGCGACAGCGGCCTGCGCCGCGTGACGCAGAAGTTCGTCGGCAGCAGCCCCACCGAGCTCCGCCGCCGCGGCGCGTTCGCGCGCGCCAGCAAGGTGTTCCTGGAGTCGCTCTCCAAGTACCGCACGCAGCAGCCGTTCTGATCGGCCGCTTCAAGCAGCGTGGATGATGCGCGGAAGGCCGGCTCCCGAGGGGGGCCGGCCTTCTTTTTGGGCTCGCACGGAGGAGCGGAGGAAGGGGATGCGCGTCAATCGGACGCATCGTATCGATCCGGCGACAGCCGGGCCGCATCCACCGGGGAGATGCGGCCGAAGCGCACTGCAAGGCTGCGCTCGGTGGAGTGCATCGCGGAGAATTTTGTGGCCACCCGTGTACCGCTCGCGCCCTCCATCCGCCGAAAACGGGTGGTCCTGGGGTGGCGGATCGCATCTCATCAACCGAAGCGCTCCGCATCATCCCGTAAGAGGAGTTTCCCGATGACGCGGTTGGCGAGGCCGAGGGAGCGGGAGCGTCCGGGACGCGAGCGGACGCTCCAGGCGGATCACGCGCGGGTGGGTACGCCCACGCCCGTGAAGTGGACGATCCCGGGCGTGGGGGGGATGGCATCGGCGGCGTAGTGCCCGATCATGCGGGCGAGACCGTCGCGGAGGGACACGCGCGGCGCCCACCCCAGGTGCTCGCGCGCGGCGCGGATGTCGGGGAGGCGGCGCGGGGTGTCCTGGTAGCCGCGGCCGTAGTACGCCTCGCCGGTGACGGGGACCATCCGCGCCGCGCGGCGGACGTGCTCCCAGCCGGGGAGCTCCGCCAGCACCTCCACCATGGTCTCGGCGAGCCCGGCGATGGAGGCGTCGTTGTCCGGGTTGCCGAGGTTGAAGATGCGCCCGTCGGCACGGCCGTCCTCGTTGCGCAGGATGCGCATCAGCGCGTCGAGCCCGTCGTCGAGGTAGGTGAACGCGCGCCGCTGCCGCCCGCCATCGACCAGGCGCAGCGGCTCGCCGCGCATCAGGTGCCCCAGGAACTGCGTGACCACGCGCGAGCTGCCGTCGGCCGCACGCGAGGGATCGTCGAGCCCCGGTCCGAACCAGTTGAACGGGCGGAAGAGGGTGAAGCGCAGCCCGCGGTGGCCGTACGCCCAGATCACCCGGTCCAGCATCTGCTTGGCGCAGGCGTAGATCCAGCGCTCGCGCGAGACCGGGCCGAGGACGAGCGGGCTGGTCTCCTCGTTGAACGCCTCGTCCGGGCACATGGCGTACACCTCGGAGGTGGAGGGGAAGACCACGCGCACACCGTGGCGCACGCAGGCGCGGACCACGCGCAGGTTCTCCTCGAACACCAGCTCGAAGGTCTCGATCGGCTCGCGCACGTAGCTGGCGGGCGTGGCGCAGGCGGCGAGCGGAAGAACCACGTCGGCGCGCGCGACCTGCGCTTCCACCCACTCGCGCTCGAGGGTGAGGTCGCCGGTCTGGCAGAGGAAGCGCGGCCCGGCCAGCGCGCGGACACGGTCGTCGGCCAGGTCCATCCCGGCCACGGTCCAGTCCGTCTCGGCCAGGATCCGCCGCGCCAGCGCGCTGCCGATGAAGCCGTTGACGCCGAGGATCAGCACGTTCATGAGGCAAGCGCGGGCTGGGGGAGTGAGGCGGGCGCGGCGCGGAGGAGCGCGGCGGCCACGTCGAGCTGGTCGCCCGCGGTGAGCGCGGGGTAGAGCGGGAGCGAGAGGATCGATTCGCCCGCGGCCTCGGCGGCGGGGAGCGAGCCGGGGCGGTAGCCGTAGGCGCGGCGGTAGTGCGAAAGGAGGTGGACGGCCGGAAAGTGCAGCCCCGCGCCCACGTTCTGCTCGCCCAGCGCGCCGATCAGCTCGTCGCGCCCGATGCCGGCGGCCGGATCGACGCGGGCGACGTACAGGTGCCACGCGTGCGTGTGCGGGTACGCCACCGGCGCGATCGGCCGGATCCAGCCGAACGACGCGAGGAGGGCGTGGTAGCGTTCGGCCCGCTCGGCGCGCGCGGCGTTCATCCGGTCGAGCTTGGCCATCTGCGTCACGCCGAGCGCGGCGAGCAGGTCGGGGAGGTTGTGCTTGTAGCCGGGCTCCTCCACGTCGTACCCCGGCGAGCCGCCCTGCTGGTAGCGCTTCCACGCGTCGCGCCGCACGCCGTGGAAGCGGAGGAGGCGGATGCGCTCGGCCAGCGCGTCGTCGTGGCAGACGATCATCCCGCCCTCGCCGGTGGTGGCGTTCTTGATCGGGTGGAAGCTGAAGACCGCCGCGAACGGGCCGGACCCCACCTCGCGCCCGCGGTACGCCGTGCCCAGCGCGTGCGCCGCGTCTTCGATCACGGGGATGGCGCCCGCCACGGCGCGCAGCGCATCGAGGTCGGCCGGGGCGCCGGCGAAGTGCACGGCGATGACGGCGCGCGTGCGCCCGGTGAGCCGGCGCGCCACGTCGGCCGGGTCGATCTGCAGGGTCTCGGGATCGACGTCGGCGAAGACGGTGCGCGCGCCGAGGAGCTCCACCACGTTGGCGGTGGAGGGCCAGGTGAGGGCCGGCACGATCACCTCGTCGCCCGGGCCGATCCTCATCGCGGCGAGCAGCAGGTGCAGCCCCGCGGTGGCGGAGGTCACGGCCAGGGCGTGCGGCGCGCCCAGCCGCTCGCGGAAGATCTCCTCGAAGCGCGCGGCGCGCGGACCGGTGGTGATCCACCCGGAGCGGAGACACGCCACCACCTCGGCGATGTCGTCGTCTTCCAGGGTCGGGCGGCAGAAGGGGAGCGGCTCGGCGCGGGGCGGTCGGTCCAGGATCACGGCGGGCTCGATGGGTTGGTCGGGAAGGGTGCGGGGCGGGGCTTGCCGCCCGCCCGGAGCGATGTTCTGTTGTCCGCAAGGCGGCGCCATCGGCGCTGCCACGGCTTCCTGCCCGTCCATCCGCCGCCTTGCTTCCGCCTCGCCATGCCGACCTCGCGTCCCCCGTCGCGCGTGCTTGCCTGGGCCGTGCACGCCTTCACCGCCAGCGGGATCGTGATGGGGCTGTTCGCGCTGCAGGCCGCCGAGGCGGGGCACGTGCGCCAGGCGCTGCTCTGGCTGGCGGCGATCACCGCGGTGGACGGGGTGGATGGGACGCTGGCCCGCGCCGCCCGGGTGCGCGAGGCGGTGCCGCGGGTGGATGGCGCCACGCTGGACCTGGTGCTGGACTACTTCACCTGGGTGGTGGTCCCCGCCGTGATGCTGCTGGCGCCCGGCGTGCTGCCGCCCGGCACCGCGATGTGGGCCGCGTCGGCGGTGCTGGTGAGCGCGCTGTACCATTATTCGCGGCAGGACATCAAGACCGGCGACTACTACTTCAACGGCTTTCCGGCGTGGTGGAACGTGGTGGCGGGGTACCTGCTGGCGCTGGGTGCCCAGCCGTGGACCAGCCTGGCGGTGGTGGCCGCCTGCGTGCTCCTCACCTTTTCGCCGGTGAAGTTCATCCACCCCTTCCGCGTTCGCGACTTCCGCCCCGCCAACCTGGTGGCCACCGCCGTGTGGGCGGTCTCGACCACCGCGCTGCTGGCGCGGCACCCGGCGCGGCCGCCGCTGCTGGCCGGCGTGTCGATCGCGGCGGCGGCGTACCTGGTGGGCGTGGGCGTGGTCCGCACCTTCCGCGGCCCGTCCGCCTCGCCGGGCAGCGTGCCACACTGAGCTCCATCCGCCCGGCCCCGTCCACCGTTTTTCGTCCGCATCTCCCGCCGGCATCCACGGAATGACCGACCGCGCGCCCTTCACCGTGATCTCGTGGGCCACGCCCTCGTACGCCCACCTGTTCCAGGGGCTGCGCGGCGACTGCGAGCGGCTGGGCTATCCCTGGCACCTGTACGAGATCGACCAGCACTACGCGTCGCTGGTGAAGGCGTGGTGCAACCACCCGCGGGTGATCCGCCAGGGGATCGAGGACTTCGGCTCGGTGCTCTTCCTGGATGCCGAGTGCCGCATCGTGCGGCCGGTCCCGGAGCACTGGCGCGCGCCGCTGGTGTCGGTGCGGCAGCCGGAGCAGAAGTTCTGGATTCGCTACAACAGCGGAACGGTGATGGCCGACCGCGACAGCATTCCCTGGGTGGATGCCTGGATCCGCCTGATCGACGACTGGCGGATGGGCGAGCTCGGGCCGGACGATTTCGTGCGCTGGCCCGGCGACCTGTGCGACGAGCTGGCGCTGGCCGCCGCGCTCGGCGCGCTGGACGTGCACCCCGCCACCCCCGCGCTGGAATACGAGGACCGCGCCCGCCCCGCCGAGATCGCGCGGGGGCTGTGGGCCACGCCGCGGATCGTGGTGCAGCACCCCACCGTGCACCACTGGCCCAAGGAGATGGACCTGGTGGAGTGCAAGAAGCTGTTCGTGCAGAACTACCCGGGCGACCCGGCCGAGGCGGACGCCCTCTTCGCCGGCGAGGGCGAGGCTCGGCGCCACGGCTGGGTGTTCGACGCCGCGCGCGCCCTCTACGCGCCGGAGGAGTTCTGGCCCGCCGCTGCCAGGCCGTGGACGCCGGAGGCGGTGGTGCTGACGGCGTCGCAGCGCTGAAGCGCCACCGTCTCCAGCGTCCGCGCCGAGCGGGCGACGGCCTCGGCCACGCGCAGGTCGCCCACGGTATCGGCCGGCCGGTTGCGGCAGCCGGGGCGGCCGGCGATCTCGCCCAGGAAGGCCGCGGCCTGCACCCCGAACGCATCCGGCGCCCCATCCCCCCCGGCCCGCTCCTCGCCGCCGTCGCGGAGGAGGCGCGCGCTGCCGTTGGCGAGCTCGGTGGGCGACACCTCCACGATCCCCTCCGTCCCCACGAAGGTCACGGTCCAGCTGGCGCCGTCGTCGGCGGGGCGGACGTATCCGGCGGTCATCGTCCCCACCACGCCGTCCGGAAAACGGAGGGTGGCGGCCAGGGTCTCCTCGCGCACGTAGGCGGGGCCGGTGTGGCGCACGCGGTTGGCGAAGGCGGACACGTGCGTGGGGTCGCCCAGCACCCAGCGGACCGGGTTCACGAAGCAGTAGGTGAGGTGCGCCAGCGGCATCCCGCCGCTCTCGGCCTGGCGGTAGTACCAGCTGGCGGGGTCGCCGTCCCACAGCGCCACCGCGCGCACCGCCACCGGCCGGCCGATCGCCCCGCCGCGCACCCAGCCGCGCGCCGCCTCCCACGCGGCCTTGTAGCGCGCCTCGAACCCCGCCTCCACCACCCGCCCCGCGGCGCTCGCGCGGTCGCGGATCTCCTCGCCGCCCGCCGCGCTGGCCGAGAGCGGGCCGCCGACCAGCACGTGCATCCCCCGCTCCAGCGCCCACAGGACGATCCCGTCCTGCACGTGGTGCGGCGTCTCCACCAGCAGCGCGTCGGGCCGGAGCCCCGCCAGGTGGCGATAGTCGCCAACCGCCGTGTCGCTCTCGAGCTCCGCCGCGAGCGCCCGCGCGGTCTCGCCGCCGCGCGACGCGACGCCCACCACGCGCGCGCCAGCGCGCCGCAGCGCCCGTCCGCGAATCCGCGCCATCATCCCCGCGCCAACGATGGCGACCCGTGGCGCGCCTGTATCGCTCACGCGGCCGGGCTCCGGCGCGCGGGCGCGTGGCGACGCAGGGGTGAACGATTCACGTGAACGGGGAGGCACTCGGTGATGATTGGCGGGCGGGCGCTGTCTCTGGAAGATCGAAACGAATGGCGGATTCCGCAAGGCTTATGTGATACGCATTCTGTATCAGGCGCTTCTATACTGATCGTACGCTTGCAGTTGCGGCGTGACGTAAACCCGCAGCGGGCGCCTTCGCCGTCTGGCGAAGACGCCACCGCGTGTCATCCCGAGCGCGGCCACACGGCGCCTGGTCCACGTGGAGGGTCGCAGCGCGAAGGCCTGCCACCATTCTCGCCGGATGAGGCTGCGTGGTCCGCCTCGCGATGATATCGACCGACTTCATCCAGAAGTTGCGAGTGGATCGCCAGTTACGCTCGATCTCACGCGCGGCATGGGTTGATCGACCCTCGGCTCAGCGCGCGTGGGCGAGGAAGAAGGCGAGAATCAGGCGGGTGGCGTCGGGGCCGCGCGGGTCGGTGCAGGTGCCCTGGGCGGAACCGCCGGACCAGGCGTGCGCCAGGCCATCCACGATCATCAGCTCCACCGCCGGATGCCCGTCCGCGCCGGGCCAGACGGTGCGCTCGACGCCGAGGCCGCCCTGCGTGGACGTTTCGGGGGCGGTGGCGGTGAGCTTGTGCACGCCGGCCCACTGCGCGGCCAGCTGCCGCGAGTTCACCGGCGCCACCACGCGGTCCGCGCCTCCGTGGATGGCGATCAGCGGCAGCGCGCGCCCGCCGAGCGCGTCTTGCAGCGCATAGGCGAGAATGGCGGGGTCCGGCGTGCCCGAGCGCATCACCGCGAGCGCGTGGGGCACGTCACTCGCGGCGCGGTACGGGATGCCGCCGTGCGCGCCGACGGCGGCGTACAGCTGGGGAAACGACGCGGCCGTGTTCACCGCCATCGCCGCCCCCGCCGACAGGCCGGCGATGTAGACGCGGCGCGGATCGACCGCCTGCTCCGCCATCGCCTGGCGGGTGATCCCGGCGATCACCGCGGGCTCGCCGCCAGCCGCCTGGTGAGCGGGGTCGTGCCAGTTCCAGCACTTCATCGGCTGCAGCGCGGCGGCCTGCTCCGGCCAGGCGACGATCACGCCCGCATCCGCCGCCGCCTGGTTGAAGCGCGTGCCCCGGGCGAAATCGTCCGGGTCCTGCGTGCAGCCGTGCAGCATCACCACCAGCGGCGCGGGCCGGCCTGCGTCCAGCGTCTGGGGGATGAAGAGCCGGTAGCGGCGCGTGCCCCCGGCGCCGGTGTGGGTGTGCCACGCGAAGGTGCCGGGCGCCGCGGCGGGCTCGGGGTCGGTCGATGCGACGGCTTGCGGCGCGTCGGCGCCGCGATCGGTGCTGGTCATGGTCACGGCGGCCGCGCGCAGCGACAGCGTTCGGGTCATCGGTGTCACTCCCTCATCCTCCAGCCCCATCTCCCGAACCGCAGGAGAGGGATGAACCGCGATGTTCAGGTGTGGGGAGCGCGCATCGCGTGCCGCGGCGAGGACGATCACCCACGGCGTCGCCTCGGCGTGGTGACCTCCGCCACCTTGGTCCCGCATCACCCAACCACCCAACCACCCAACCACCCAGCACCCAGCACCCAGCACCCAGCACCCAGCACCCAGCACTCTCGCACTCTCGCACTCAAACGCTCATCACCAGCCTTACATCCGGATCGATCTGCGCGGCGGCGCGGGCGCGGGTGAGCCAGCTCACGGCGAAGAACACGAGGATCGAGAGAACCAGCGACAGGCCGCTGACGGTGACACCGGCGGGGAGGGTGTAGAGCTTCATGTATCCCATCGTCTCGGCCACCAGCGTCACCACCAGGCCGGTGGAGATGGAGGCGATGGCGCCCTCGCGCGTGGCGCCCTCCCAGTTGAGGCCGATGGCCAGCGCGGGGACCAGCGTGCTGGCGAACAGCCCCCACCCGAAGATCCCCAGGAAGGCCACCATCGTCCCGCTCGTCTGCGCCAGCAGCGCGGCGGCGCTGGCGAGCACGGCGGTGGAGATGCGCCCCCGCTTCAGCTCGTTGCGCGGGGTGCGGCCCAGGGCGACCGGCAGGTCGTGCGTGACCACCGCCGCGGCGATGTTGATGAAGCTGTTCACCGCGCTCATCGTCGCCGCCGCCACGCCGCTGAACACCAGCGCCGCCAGCAGGACCGGGGTGAAGCGCAGCAGGAAGGTGGGGGTGGCCGCGTCGGGCGCGGAGAGCGGGGGGAGCGAGCCGCGGGCGACCAGGCTCTTCACGCCTACGCCCACGCCGAAGTAGAGGAGGAGAACCAGGATCAGTCCCAGCGTCTTCAGCAGCGGGTACCAGCGCAGCTGGAGCGGGTCCTTGAGCATGTAGTACTTGTGCACGCCCTGCGGCTGGCCCAGCGACCCCAGGCCGAACACGAAGAAGAAGGAGAGCGCCGCGAGCGGCGTGATCTTCCCCCATGGGCCCAGGAACGCCGGGTCCGCCGCCATGATCGGCGCGCTGATCCCCGCCAGCCCTCCGCCCACCTTCAGCACCGCCGCGAACACGAGGACCGAGGCGGCCGCCATCAGCGTCCCCTGGAACACGTCCACGTAGATCCCGGCCAGGATCCCGCCCGATACCGAGTAGGCGAGCGTGACCCCCATCCCGATCCAGATCCCCCACCCCATCCCCACGCCGAAGATGGCGTCGATCACCACGCCCATCGCCAGCGCGTTGGTGGCCATGTAGCCCACGATGCCGACCAGGATCGCCACGCCGCTGAGCCCCTGCGCCAGCGGCGAGCGGTAGCGCGCACCGATCGCGTCCGGCACGGTCATCAGCTGCCGCGCCTCGCCCAGCAGGCGCATCCGCTTGGCCAGCACCCACGCGCCCATCACGTTGGTGACGGACGCGGGGAGGACGATGTACATCGCCCCCAAGCCAATGGTGTAGATCAGCCCCGGCCCGCCGATGAACGCGAACCCCGAGACCGAGGTGGAGACCGACGCCACCGTGAGCGCGACGAGCCCGATTCCGTGGCCGCCCACGAAAAAGTCACTCGCCGTCTTCGTCCGCCGCGTGGCCCACACGCTGATGGCGACCACGACGGCGAAGTACAGCGCCGCCACGACGATGATGGACGGATGGCCGACGTGCCGCATCGACGGGTTCACGCGCGGGCTCCGGGGTGGGCGGCCACGCGATCGGCCGATGGCGGCGCGGGAGATTCGCCGCGCGGGCGCGACGCGGCGGCCGTCTCGCGTGCCCATGCCTCGCCGGCCAGGCGCACCCGCTCCAGGTCGGCCGCGTTCAGCGTCTGCTCGCCGAAGGTGAGCGCGTAGGCGATCGGCAGCACCACGATGGGGAAGAGGCCGATGCCGTAGATCACGATCGCGGCGCGCAGCGGAAGGCCCAGGTACAGCGGCGCGCCGGCGCCCGCGTCTTCCGGGAGCGCCACGGCCAGACAGAAGCCGGCCGCGAGCACCACGAACGAGAAGGCGAAGGGGAGCCCCAGCCTGCCGACGCGCCCGTCGCGCGCGGCGCCCAGCACCATCACCGCGACGAGCGCGGTGGGGATCCCCAGCGCCATGAGCCACGGCGCCCACCCCGGCGCGCCGCCAGGGAGAAACGCCGACGCGTACGCCGCCGCGATGGCGAGCGAGGCCAGGACCATGGCCGCGAGCGCGATCCGTTTGGTCATTCAGTCGTCTGGTAGAAGGGCGTCGCGGTCGTCCCGGCACGGGATCAGGCGTTGGCCGTGTTGCAGCGCCAGCAGTCCCCGCTGTCGTGCGGGTACGTCCACGCCCCGCAGGCGGAGCAGGGAGATGCGGGGCCGGTGGGGTTGTACGCGCCCCACCCCATCCGCAGGTAGTGGATGGCGGCGGCCTCTTCGTGCGTCGCCGCCTCGAAGCTGTACAGGAACTCCGCGCGTGCGCTGAGCTCCCCGCGCCGCCGGAACTCGGCGATCTCCGCCACCGTTCCGCAGGTGACGGTGAAGTCGTCCGGATCGTGCCACGCCTGATAGGTCGCCACGCTCACGCGCCCCGTCCGCCGGAGGCGGGCGCGAGAATCATCGAGGCACGCAACATCTCTCTCTTTCCGGCGGGCCGTTCTGCCCTGCTCTCCCGCACCCCTGGCGACATCGAGATCCTCATCCGTGTGAGCAATCAGCCCCTTCCGCTCGCACGCGGCAGGATTATCTTCCACCGCATCCAAGGTGTGCAAAATGAACAACGCCCACCACTGACCCGTCCACCGGCAGCCGTGGAAGCCCATCCCATGTCGCAGGTCACGATCGCCGACCTTCTCCGCGACCTGAACCAGCTGGACGAAAACCCGCGGATCGAGGCGAAAACCGGGTCCGACCTGGGGAAGTCCGCGATGCAGACCGTGTGCGCGTTCGCGAACGAGCCCCGGCTGGGCGGCGGGTACCTGCTGTTCGGGGTGTCGGCCTCGCGCGGTCCGTTCGGGCGCGAGTACACCGCCGTAGGGGTGCCGGACGCGGACAAGCTCCAGGCCGACCTCGCCTCGCAGTGCGCGTCGGTTTTCAACCGCGCGGTGCGCCCCGAGGTGTCGGTCGAATCGGTCGACGGCAAGACGCTGGTCTGTGCCTTCATCCCCGAGAGCGCGCCCGGGCAGAAGCCCATCTACTTCCAGGCGCAGGGACTTCCGCGCGGCGCGTTGCGGCGCATCGGTTCCGCCGACCAGCGCTGCACCGACGACGACATGCTCGTCTTCTTCTCCGAGCGGCAGCAGCAGACGTTCGATCGCTCTCCCGTCGCCGACGCATCTCTGGAAGAGCTGGATCCTACAGCCATCGCCGACTACAGGCGAGAGCGGGCCCGTCTGCACCCCGGGGCCGAGGAGCTCGGCTGGCCCGACGAAGAGCTTCTCGTGGGGATCGGCTGCGCGGTCCGTGCCGACGGCCGTGTGGTTCCGACCGTGGCGGGCGTGCTGCTGTTCGGCGGGCGGGCGCTCCTTCGCCGGGAGTTCCCGATGGTTCGCCTGGACTACATCCGCGTTCCGGGGAGCGAGTGGGTGGAGGATCCGGAGAGGCGCTTCGAGACGGTGGACATGCGCGATCCGATCATCCGCCTGATCCGCCGCGCCGAAGCCGCGATCCTGGATGATCTTCCCAAGCGCTTCACCCTTCCCGCCGGCCAGCTCCAGCGCAGCGACGTTCCGCGCATCCCGGACCGCGTGGTGCGCGAGGCGGTGGTCAACGCGCTGATGCACCGCAGCTACCGGACGCAGGGCGCCACCCAGATCATCCGGTACTCCAACCGCATCGAGATCCGCAATCCTGGCCACTCGCTGAAAGCCGAGGACAGGCTGGGCGAGCCTGGCTCGGAGACGCGCAACCCGCTGATCGCCGCCGTTCTGCACGAGACCGCGTTCGCCGAGACCAAGGGGAGCGGGATCCGCGTGATGCGCCGCCTGCTCACCGAAACCAACCTGGCGCCGCCGTCGTTCGCCTCCGACCGCGGGCGCGACGAGTTCGTCGCCACCTTCTTCCTCCACAACCTGCTGGATGACGAGGACCTGGCGTGGCTCGCGCACTTCGCCAGCGTGCACCTGACGAACGACGAGGCCCGCGCGCTGGTGCACGTGCGCGAGGCCGGCCAGATCACCAACGCCATCTACCGTGACCTGAACGGCGTCGACACGCTGGATGCGAGCGCGCACCTGCGCCGGCTGCGCACGCTCAAGCTGTTGCAGCAGCACGATCGCGGCGCCGCGACCTTCTACACCTCCACCGAACGCCTGCTCAAGCCGGAAGAGTGGCTGCACGCGAGCCAATCAGCCGAGAAACCTGGTAAGCTTCCGGAGAAACCTGGCAAGCTCGGGGAGCAACCTGGTAAGCTCCGCGAAAAACCTGGCAAGCTCGAACAAGCTGGCAAGCTCGAAAAAGCCGGCAGGCTTGCTGGAAGATCGGGCGAGCTTCGCCAGAAACCTGGCAAGCCGGAGAAGAAACCTGGTAAGCTCGGAGCGACAAAACCTGGCAAGCTCGGGGCACAACCTGGTAAGCTCGGAAAGCGCTTCGGGGGAGGTCTGCCACCAGATCTCGCCAAGGCGATCGCGCGGCTGAACACGTGGACGCCTCAACCCGAGCTGCGCCTGGTGATCCAGCAGCTCTGCGCGTGGCGGCCGCTGAGCATCGGCGAGCTTTCGGAGATCCTTCAGCGCTCGAGGAAGTACCTGCGAGAGGCATACATCGCCTCGATGATCCAGGAAGGGGAGCTCGTGTACACCGATCCCGGCAAGCCGACGCATCCTGGCCAGAAATACCGAGCCGGGCAGCCCAACGAGTGAGCCGCCCGGCTTGCCAGGACGTACCGGCCGATCAGCCCACCACGATCATGAGCTGGCGCCGGGGGCGTTGGCGCGGCCTTCGTTCTTGAAGTCGTCGTTGGTGGCGCTCAGGGTGAGCAGGAGCGCGCTTTCGGCGGTGGCGCGGATGTCCTCGGCCTGGCCGCCGCCGAAATACAGCAGGTCGCCCTCGTGCAGCTCGTACTCGCCGCCGGCGTCGCGGTAGCGCAGGCCGCCCTGCACCACGTGCAGGGTCATCGGGCTGTCGGCGTTGTGCGTGCCGATGTCCACCTGGTCGGCCACGGCGAGCAGCACCACGCGGAAGCGCTCGTCCTTCACCAGCGTGCGCCCGGCGCGGCCACTGCGGCGGTACGCCTCGTCCTCGCGGAGCGTCTGGACCTCGGCGGCGAGATGGAAGGTGAGCGAGGGCCCCGCCAGGGGGCGGCTGATGGACGACATGATCCGGCTCCGTCTCTGGCTGTTTCTTGGTTTCGACGCGGTTCGCGTGCGCTCTGCCGCCCCGCGGCTGCAAGGCCGGGGCCGCGCGCGGCGCCAACCGTCCCCGATGCCACGATCCGCCTCGCCTGAGAGCTGGCAGATGATCGGGCGTTCGGGGGATCGCCGGCTTCGACAGGCGGTTGAAACCGCGGCTACGATGGCCCAAAGTCGCTTCGCGACTCCCTTGCATGCGCCCACGCGGACAGGCGAGGACACGGATGAGGTGAACCTCCGCGGAGCACAGGGGGGGCCGGGCGGAGGGGCCCGTCGCCCGGCCGCACCGATCTCATCCCTCCGCCACCTCGATCACCGGCTCGCCATCCTCCCTAGAACGCGCTCACGAAACCGAAGTACCACTTGCCCTTGCCGCCGTCGCCGGGGCGGACGTACTCGAGCGAGATGGCATCCTCGAAGATGCTGATGCCGGTGCCGTACGACCACTTCACTCCGTCGGTCACCTGGCTCCCCAGGCGCAGCAGCGAGGGTGCGGACGCGCCGGAGACGTCGCTCCAGCCGCCATCGACCGAGAAGACGATGGCCGGGCGCAGCGGCGGGATCAGGAAGCCGGCCGCCTGCGCCAGCGGCTGGTTGCCATACGGGGGCAGGTGCAGGAGCAGCCGCCCGCGCCCCAGCGCCGCCTCGCTCCCGCCGAACTCGTTGCGCTCGTACCCGCGCAGCCCCTCGGTGCCGCCGAAGCGGAAGAGGAACTGCGGCGGCGCCGTCCCCGCGACCACGCCCGCGTCGCCGCGGCCGATGAGCGTGACGTACTTCCCCGTGCGGCGGAAGGAGAGGAGCGCCGTCACCCGCTGCGTCTGGAAATCGGCGAAGCCCAGCTCGCCGCGCAGCGCCGCCTGCAGCGAGTTGCCCAGCGACAGCGTTCCCGCGCCGCGCGTCCAGCGGAGCTCGCCCTCGGCGGCGGCGTGTGTGCCGGGGTCGACGGCGGCGATCTCCGGAAAGTCGGCGGAGACGCCGCCGAACAGGCCGCCGCGCACGTTGCGCGTCACCGAATCCTGCCGTTCCCACCGCCCGCCGACCCGCGCCAGGAACGGGCCCACCCGCCGGCTCAGCTGCAGCTCGGCGCCGGTCGCGTCGAGGTAGTCGCGCACGTCGTAGCCGGCGAGCGCGGCACCCAGCGTGTAGCCCAGGTCCCACTGCAGCGGCGGGCGGAAGGCCTGCAGGTCACGCAGCCGCCGGTAGCCGGTGGCCGCCAGGGTGTAGCGCGGCGCCGTGGCCAGCGCCGGCCGCGGATGCCAGCGGACGGAGAGCTCGCCGCGCGCGGCGGATTCGGAGAAGGCGTAGCCGCCGGTGGCGTACACGTCCCAGTCGCGCCGGTCCGGGTCGCGCGGCTCGATGCCGACGCCGAGACCGAGGAACGCGCCCTCGACCCGGTTGTAGCGGAAGAGGTGGTCGGTGCGCTCGTAGCGCACCGCGAAGCGGATGGGGCCGGCGTTCTCGTCCGGCGGGCGGACGGCGGCGCGCAGGTCGGAGAAGTCGGCGATGTCGAAGGTGTTGGCCACGTCGCCCACGGCGCGCGCGAAGCCGGCGAACACGCTGTCGCCGGGGACGATGTCGCGCACCAGGCGCTGCGTGCCCGGCTGCTCGGCGCGCCAGCCGGTGTTCACCTGGTACCCCGTCAGGGTGGTGACCATGCGGATCGCCGCGGCGCCGCCCAGCAGCGGCGACGAGATCTGGATCTCCCGCCGCTGGCGGTAGGGGAGCCAGAAGCGCCCGCCCACCAGCCCGTTCTCCAGCTCGAAGAAGACGCCGCTCTCGGCCGGCAGCAGCCCGCCGCGCCGCTCGCTGAAGCCGAAGCGCGCGCGGGCCACGGCCGCGCGATCCACGTCCACCCAGAAGGTGCCGGCCACCGTCCGCGCGGTGTCGGTGATCCCCGCGCGCTGGCGGATGGTGACGGGCACCAGCGTGGTCACGCCCTGCTGCGTGCGCACGCGCACCGTGTCACCCGCCGTGTAGCGGTAGAAATCGAGCCCGCGCCAGCTGAACGGGTGCACCGCGTTGGACGCGCGCGCCCGCCCGCCCGGCGTGGACGCCAGCGAGAAGACGGTGATGGTGTTGCCGTAGAGGTGCGGGATCACCCACGGCGCGTCGATCAGCGAGCCCACCGTGTACGGCGTGGGCGCCAGCATCCGCACGCGGTGCCCGCGGATGCGCTGCAGCACGTCGTTGCGCCGCGCCCACTGCACCTCCCCGGCGAACTCGTCGATGGTGACGGGCAGGTCGCCGCCGGTGGACGAGTCCGCGCGGAGGGAGAGATAGATCGCGGCATCCATCCGCGCCGTGTAGTCGTTCAGCTCGGCCGGGAGCTGCGAGCCCGCGCGGATGGTGCGCTCCACCAGCGCCCGGGTGGCGGGGGAGTCGAAGATGCCGCTGCTGTCCGCCACCGGTGACGGCGCGGCGGCCACGGCGCCCGGCGTGGGGGACGGCCGCGCGTCCGGGAGCGGCGCCCGCGCGGCCGCCGTGTCGCGCCGGCCGATGTAGATGGTGTCGATGCGAACGCGCGGCGTGGTGTCACGCTGCTGCGGCGCCGGCGGATTCTGCTGGAGCAGCGCCGCCGCGACGATGGTCAGGATCATTCTGGCTCCGGCCCCCTCGTGTGTGGCTGCCGCGCCCGAGCATCCCGCGGCGCGCACCCCGCCGAGGGGCAAGCGCCGGACCAGCCGCCGCGGACCCGCGATCCATCGACCGAACACCGCGCCCTTCCATCTCCCCGAGCTGTTTCACGGGGGGAGATTCGGGGCATCGACAAGCAGGGCATTCGCTGGATGCGAGCGCCTGGCCGCCGCCGCTCAGCCGCGCGCCTCCCACTCCGCGCGAGCCCGCACGCCGACGCCCGGCAGGTTGGTGATGATGCCGCGCACACCCGCGCGCAGCAGCTCGCCCATCCGCTCCGGCCGATCGACCGTCCAGCAGATCACGGGAAGCTGGGCGGCGCGCAGCTGATCGAGCGCGGCGGGCGTTGCCAGGCGCACGTCCAGGCAGACACCGCCCACGCGCAGCTCCGCCGCGAGCTGCAGCACGTGCGGGCCCCACGTCTCGGTGAGAAGCCAGCATGCGGCATCCGGCGCCAGCCGGCGCACCTCGGCCACGGATTCGGGGAGGAAGGAGGAGAAGATCGTCCGCGGGCCGAGACCGGCGGATTCGATCACCGCGAGCGCGGTGGCTTCCACGCCGGGGCGCTTGATCTCCACGTTGAGGAACGCGCCCGTCTCGGCCGCCCAGGCGGCGACCTCTTCCAGGCGCGGCACGGGCTCGCCCCCCGCGCGCGCGGCGCGGATGCGCTCCCAGGTGAGCCGCGAGACGTCGCCCGTCGCGTCCGTCGTGCGATCCAGCGTGTCATCGTGCAGGATCACGGGAACGCCGTCGGCCGAGGGCTGCACGTCGAGCTCGATGCCGTCGGCGCCCTGCTCCAGTGCCAGGCGGAAGGCGCGCATCGTGTTCTCCGGCGCCTCGCGCGGCGCGCCACGATGGCCAAGGATCAGCGGGCGATGGTTCGGCTGCACGGTGCGTTCGCGGGTGCGGGCGATGGGTGAGCGGCGGACCGAGAGCAATGTAGCGGACGAACGCGCGTCTCTCATCCTCCGCCGGATGTGTTACCGATGTCTCCGAGCGCCCGGCGGCACTGGTGGACGATCACGCGACGAGGCGACGGAGAGATTTCCATCGAACGAAAACGCGCGGTTCCAGCAGTGCCGGAACCGCGCTCGATGTTCATCTGCCGAAGGGTTACAGCGAGTCGGACTTGAGGTAGGGGGCGAGGAGCTTCTGCCAGGCGGCGTGCGTCTGGTCGTACTCGGCGGGGCAGCGGTCGGCGCGCTCGGGGGGAAGGGTGCCGTCGTGCGCCCATTCGTCGTGCGCGCCGGGGTCCTGGCCGTAGACCAGGCAGAGCACGTTGTAGAAGCGCTGGCCGTTGAGCGCGTGCTCGTCGGCGAAGGCCATGTCGTCCATCTGGCCATCCGCCGGGAGGCCGCGAACGCCGTTGATCGCCGCCTCGTCGCCATCCTCCGCGCCGTCCACCAGGATCAGCGCGGCGAGCTGGTCGACGGCATCCTCCTCGCGGCCGGTGACGGGGAGATCCAGCACGTTCACCAGCGCGTGCCCCACCTCGTGCATGGTGGTGAACAGCAGCGCGTCGTTCACCGACTGGTCGCGGTCCTGGTCGCCCTCGAACAGGCGGTCGAGCTCGTCCACCATCTCGAAGCACACGGTCACGGTGTGGTCTTCGGGGTGATAGAAGGCGTTGGATTCACCGCACTGGGCGAAGGTGAGCGTCACGTCGCTCGGCACGGCCACCCAGTCGTTCATCCACTGCGCGATCTCTTCCAGGAAGCGCGCCTGGCGGAAGTCGGCCTGCCACTGCGCGAACACGCTGTCGCGCACGGGCGCGTACGCCACGCGAAAGCGCCCGCGCCCCTCCGGCTGCGCCGCGAACGACGGCGTGGCGCGGTACTCGTTCGCGCGCGGCACCCGCCCGTTCGCCACCGCCCGCGCGTCGCACGAGCCGAGCAGCGCCGCGCACCCCAGCGGGAGCGCGGCCATCAGTGCGTTGCGGATGCGGTGCGAGCGGGCCATCAGGGGGCGTGCGGCGGCGAATGAGAAACACGCCCGCGGCTGCGCTCGGGCGTGGTCGGCTGAAATCTGTGCAAACTCCTGCCAACGCGCCAGTTGCCGGATGATCCGGCAACGCTTCGAGCGGGCCGGCCGGGGAAAAGCGACGAACCTCCCTTGCAGCCGATGCACTAAAAGGCGAGAATAGATAGCGACTCTGTTTTCCTCCTTAAATTTCCCCGAGGTTCAGCCATGCGCGCATTTCGCTGGATCGCCACGCACCGTCTGCTCGGCGCCACCCTCGCGCTCGGGACCGCCGCCACCGCGTACTTCGCTCACCCCGCCAGGGCGCAGGACGACGTGCACTGCTACTACGTGGTCTGCAGCCGCGGTCTCTGCTCGTACGTGGAGGTCGCCTGTCCCGACAAGCCGATGGAGCCGAAGCCGATCAAGTGAACACGCGCTGGATGACTGAATCCTCTTTCGAACGAAGGCACACGATGTCGCAGGTACAGATGAAGTTCGGGGGTCTCCTTGGACTTGCCTCTTTGGCGTTCGGATTGGCTGCTTGTGATCAGCCGATGGCGGTTCGCACAGGCCCCCAACCCCTCGCCAGGATCCCGGAGGCGCGCGACGACCGCCGTGCGGCCGAGGAGCGCGAGCTGGCCGCCACGCTCCGCGCGCTCGTCGCGTTCTCGAACACCGCCGCGGGGCGCGAGGCCCTGCTCCCCGCGCAGCAGGCGGCGGAGTCGCGGCTCTCGGCCGCCCTGGCGGCACCGCGAGGGAGTGCCGAGCGGATGAGCCTGGATGAACTCGTTGCACGCCTGCGCGCGGCGACCGTCGTTCGGCCCGGGCAGAGATGAAACGTTGGGGTTACGGGTGGGTTCTGCTGGTCTGCGGCGCCTGCGTCGCGCGGGTGGACGCACACAGCGGGGTCGCGATCCGGGACAGCGCGGGCATCCGCATCGTCGAGCATCTCGAGCCGGCCGGCGCAGGAAAGGAATGGCGAATCGGCGAGCGGCCTCTCCTCGACATCGGCGGTGCCGCGCAGCGGGGCGGGCCCGCTCTCTACCGCGTGGCGGGTGTGCTCCGGCTGGCGAACGGGCGCATCGTGGTCGCCAACGGAGGATCCAGCTCGATCGAGATCTTCGCGCCCGACGGCGCTCATCTGCGGAGCGTGGGACGGGCGGGAGACGGGCCGGGCGAGTTCCGCGCGCTATCGTGGGCGGGCAGCCTGGAGGGCGACACGCTCGCGGCGTGGGACTCCGGAGCGGCGAGGCTATCGCTCTTCACGGCCCAGGGGGAGCTCATCACCACCGTCGCCCCGCGGCAACCGCTGGGAATGTACCCAGAAGCCGTGGGGATCCTCGACGGCAATCTCGTGCTCGCGCTTCATCGGTCCACGTTGGGCGCGTCGTCCACCGCGAGCGTTCACGTGGAGCGCGACAGCGTCCGGTATGCGGTCCTGGCACGGGATGGGTCGGTTCGCATCCTGAGCACGCTCCCCGGAACCGAGATGCTGATGTCCGGAAACCCCGCGGGCGGGCTGATGGTGATGCCGCTGCCGTTCGGTCTGCAGGCCATCTCCACCCTCACGCGAGACCGGCTCTATCTGGCGGATGGCGAGCGCTTCGAGATCAGCGCCTTCGACTCACGAGCGCTGCGCTCGCGGCTCAGATCCGATCGCCCTCGCGAGCCCGTGCGCCCCGAGGATGTGCACGACTACGCATCCTCGCTGGTGACGCTCGGCGCGGAGGGAAACGCCCGCTTGCAGCGCCAGCAGGCGCAGCTCCTCGCCCAGGCACCCTATCCGAAACGCAAGCCCGCCATCACGGCGCTGCTGGGCGATTCGGAGGGAAACCTGTGGGTGGAATCCCCCATCAGCGGCCCCGGGCGAAATCCCACGCGATGGCAGGTGTTCTCGCGTGAAGGTCACCGGATCGGCTCCACCCGGATTCCACTCCCATTGAACCTTCGGCAGGCCGGGCCCAACTGGGTGCTGATCACGACGCTGGATTCCGATCAGGCCGAACACGTCCAGCTGTACCCGCTCACCCGGGTCCCGTAGAATACTTGACATAGTCAAACATCCCCTGGTACTCTGGAGCATCGCTCACGTGGACCGGGGATGATCGCATGTCCGAGAATCGAGTGCTGGACGAGCAGGTGGCGGCTGTGCGCCGCTTCAACCGGCTGTACACGCGCAGGATCGGCGCGCTGGACGAGGGGCATCTGCACAGCCCGTTCTCGCTCGCCGAGGTGCGGGTGATGTACGAGCTCGCGCACCGGGAAGATGCCACCGCGACGGAGATCGGGCGCGATCTGGCGCTGGACGCGGGCTACCTGAGCCGGATTCTCCGCGGCTTCGAGCAACGGGGATTGATGGAGCGCGTTCCGTCGCCCACCGACGCGCGGCAGCAGCTGCTGCGGCTCACCGCGCCCGGCCGCGAGACGTTCGCGGAGCTCGACACCCGCGCGGCGGCCGGCGTGGCGGCGCTGCTGCGCACGCTTCGCGACGGCGACCGCCTGCGGCTGGCGGATGCGCTCGCCACGGCCGAGACGCTGCTCGCCGGCGCGGAGGCCGACCCGCCGTACACGCTGCGGGCGCCGCGGCCGGGGGATTACGGCTGGGTGGTGATGCGGCATGGCGTGCTGTACGCCCGCGAGTACGGCTGGGACGTGCGCTTCGAGGCGCTGGTCGCGGAGGTGATCGCCGGTCTCGTCCGCAGCTTCGATCCGGCGTGGGAGCGCGGCTGGATCGCCGAGCGGAATGGCGAGAACGTCGGCTGCGTGTTCGTGGTGCGGAAGAGCGAGACGGTCGCGCAGCTGCGGCTGCTGCTGGTGGAGCCGTCGGCGCGTGGGCTGGGGATCGGCCGGCGCCTGGTGCGGGAGTGCACCGCGTTCGCGCGGGAGAAGGGCTACCGCTCGATCGTGCTGTGGACCAACAGCGTGCTCGAGACCGCGCGCCACATCTACATCGCCGAAGGCTACCGCCTCGTCTCGGAGGAGACGCACAACCACTTCGGCACCGACCTCGTCGGCCAGTACTGGGAGCTGGATCTACGCGGGGGATGATTCAACGGCGATACCGTCGTTTTCTCTCGAAAACCTCTCCGCTGTCATCCTGAGGCCGATCACACCGAAGCACGGGCATGGCAAGCGGCTGCGGGCCGAAGGATCCATGGCCGGCTCTCCCGCCATCGCGTCAGAATCGCGCAAATCGTCGTCGTGGCCCCAAGCACACGCGGCGCTCCGGACAGGGGAGTCCGAGCGCCGCCTTCGGATCCTTCGTCGCCGCCAAACGATGGTGAGAACAAGAGTTACGGGCGGCGGCTCCTCAGGATGACATCGTACGCGGCGGAACCGTCGAAGAATGCGCGAGCGTCGGGAGCAGTTCGCGGTTGACCGTTGCTCCGTTCCCTCCGTTGCTCGCGCGCCGCGCCCCACTGTTACCGTTCCAGGAAGTGTGGCGTCTCGCCACGCCGTCCCTAGGCCACATCCTCCCGCGAAACGCCTTCCAGCTCCAGGATCCAGTCGGGGCCGTAGGCGAGCGACGGCGTCTGGAAGCCGGCGGGGGCATCGCCGGCCAGCACCTTCCGTACGATCTCCACGCCGGTGACGGCGGTGAACGTGTAGCCCTCCGGCGTGCGCAGCCGCGAGACGGCTTCGCGCCCATCGCCGTCCATCACCTCGCCCCAGAGGAGGGTGAAGCCGCGGGTGCGCTCCTCGTCGGTCGGCCCCGGCTTGCCGCTGTCGATGCGGCCCTTGAGCGCCTTCTGCACCGGCCTGGAGCCCAGCACCCAGGTGAGGTAGCGGCTGGCGATCATCATCCGCCGCTGCCGCGCCGCCATGCGAGTGTACACCTCGATGTTGGGGATGCCGGTGCTGTGGAACGCGGTGGATACGTCACCCCACGGAATGGTGGTGGCGCTCACCGGGCCGCGCCCGAAGTCGATCTCGCGCGTCTGGAAGGCGGCGGGGACGGGGATGATGCGCCCGTTGCGGCGAACGGCGCCGCCCGCCGCGGCATTTTCGGCCATCGTCGTGGCCGTGCCGCGCGACAGGCCGCCGCCCACGGGCTGAAACGCGAGCGCCAGGTGCGTGGCCGTCGGCAGCCGCCGCTTGAGGTGCGCGGCCAGGGAGTCGCTCGGCACCACGTCGAACCCCGCGCCGGGAAGAAGCATCACCCCGGCCTCGGACGCGCGCGTGCCCAGCGCCGCCATCGCCTCGAACACCGCCAGCTCGCCGGTGATGTCCAGGTAGTGCGTGCCGGTGCGCAGGCACCCCTGCGCCATCGGCGCGGCGGTGCGCGAGAAGGGGCCGGCGGCGTGCAGCACCACCGGCGTCTCGCCGAGCGCCGCGTCGAGCGCGGCGGTGTCGTGCAGCGCGAAGGCGCGGTGCTCCAGCCCGAGCTCGGCGGCGTGGGCGGCCACCTTCGCCGCGTCGCGGCCGGCCAGCAGCGGGCGCAGCCCCAGCTCCAGCGCGCGCGTGGCGATCAGCCGGCCGGTGTAGCCGTAGCTGCCGTACAGCAGGAAATCCGAGGGCATCGCGCGCTCCGGAAGAAGTCGGGGTCCCGCGGCGGATCCACATCATCCCGGCCGGTAACGAAAGCGGCGGGAGAGTGGATGCCGGCGGGGCACAGGGCGGTTGAAACCGCTGCAACAACCACGCGAAGTCCGCCTGCGCGGACTACGGGCTCCGGCGCGGCCGATGTCGCGGCGCGCGGCACGCGCGTCGAGCGTGGAACGACATCACCCGGCGGCGGAAGCGTGCTCTACCCCCGCCGCCTGCGGCGGCTGCCGCCGCAGGCGCCGCGCAGCCCCCTGGGCGCGCTGGCGTTGGGGTACAGCGCGTGGGCCGCGTCGGCGGCGGGCTTGCGGATGGCGCACTTGCGGGCGGTGCGCGCCAGCTTCAGCTGGATGCGGTAGCTGCCGGGGTCCAGCCGCGCGGCCTGCTGCAGGTCGGCCGCGGTGTCCGCGTCGTCGTACACGTACATCGCCATCAGCTGCGTGGCGCTCTTCACGGCGAAGGCGCCGGTCACGCCCGCCAGCAGCAGCATCCCCAGCGCACGGACGGGCACCGCCACCGGCACGTCCCACCTCCCCGGCTCATCCGCCGAGAGCACGCCGAGCGCGGCCCACACCAGCAGCGCCGGGAGTGCCAGCATCAGCACCGCATCGAACGCGCCGACCACCACGGTACCGGCCAGCGTCGCGGCCAGGGCGAGCGCCGCCAGCCCCTCGTCGGCGTCGCGGGCGGCGCGCATGCGGTGGAGCGCGGCCAGGCCCAGCCCCGCGAACGCCAGCACCAGCAGCACCACCGCCGCCACGCCGCGCTCGCTGGCGTACGCCACCCAGTCGCTGCTGGGCCAGGGGTTGGACGTGGTCCCCGGCTCGCTCTCGTTCATCGACGGGTCGTTCTCAGGCGCGTAGGCCGGGTAGCGCACCGACCAGTTGCCGGGCCCCACGCCGAGCAGCGGGTGGTGCATCAGCATCTCCATGCTGTTCTTCCACTGCTTCAAGCGGCCGGCGCCGCTCCCCTCGCGGGCGTTCACCAGCCCCGAGGCGGTCTCGGCGTACGGGTTGTCGCTCTTCCAGTGCAGCGAGTTGGGGAGCGTCACCGCCGCCACGGCGCCGCCGCCCGCCGCCAGCAGCAGGATCATCAGCCGCGACCAGTGGCGCACGCTGCGGCGCGCCGGCGGCACCAGCAGCCAGCCGACCAGGAAGACGGCCAGCACCGCCGCCACGCCCAGCCACGCCGCGCGCGACCGCGTGAGCACCAGCGCGCACGCCACCGCCGCCACCCCCACGCCCGCCAGCAGCGTGCCGAAGACGCGGTGCGCCCGCAGCGCGACCAGGAAGAGCACCGGGAGCCCGAAGGCGCAGAGGTGCGCCACGAAGTTGCGGTTCCCCAGCGTGCCGCCCGGCGCGCGGTTCAGCGAGAAGAAATCCGTTCGCACCCCGTACGCCTGCGCCAGCGACACGCCCGCGCCCAGCGCCACCGCCACCCCGATCGCCCACACCAGCGGCCGCGCCAGCCCGCCCCGCCCCAGCGCCCGCGCGCTCCAGAACACCACGATCCCCGACGCGCTCACCGCCAGCGCGCGCACGCCCGCCCACGGGTTCTGCGCCAGCGCGGCCGACGCGGCGGAAAGGAGGAGGAAGCCGCCGAGCATCAGGTCCACCCGGCTCACCTGCGCCCGCCGCGCGGCGCCCAGGCAGAGCGCGCCCGCCAGCAGCGCGGCCAGGTGCAGCGTGAGCTCCTTGGGGATGAAGAAGCGGTCCAGCTCGAAGCTCTTGTACGTGGCCGCCGCCAGCACGACGGCGACGCACGCCACCTGCAGAACGCGCAGTGCCAGCTGCTGGGCCGGGGTCGCGAAGATCGGCCGGCCCTCGTCGTCGGTGGGGACCAGGTGCGCGGCGCGGGGGGTGCGGGGCATCGAGACCACGGGTCGATGGGTGGATCGGGAGAACGGCAGCAGCGTAGCGCGGGCGCTGGCATCTGTCCAGCCCGGCGGATGCGGGAAAGCGGGAAGTGGTTGACGCGGGGGAAGATCCGTTCGACTTTGTCGCGCGCCGGGAGACGCCCGTTTCCCGGCGCGCGCCGTTTCTGTATACGATGGATGCAACGTGGGCGATCCCAACCAGTCGAGCGAGCGGCCCCTGCGGCTGGGGCACATCATCTACAGCAACTGCTTTCCGGTCCACGCGCGGCTGATGGACCAGGCGCCGCCGCCGGGGGTGGAGATCGTGCAGGGCGTGCCCGGCGTGCTCAACGGCATGCTGGACCGAGGCGAGATCGACGTGGCGCCGTGCAGCAGCATCGAGTACGCGCGGCACCCGGCGGGGTACCGCATCATCCCCGACCTGGTGATCGGCTCGCGCGGGCCGGTGCGCAGCATCCTCTTCCTCTCGCGCCACGACCCCGCGGAGCTGGCGGATGCGACCGTCGCGATGCCGACGGCGTCCGCCACGTCGGTGGTGCTGCTCAAGATCCTGCTGGCGAAGAAGTGGGGCGTTCGCCCCAGGACCTCCTGGTTCGATCAGGCGAAGGAGGACCCGTTCGCCACCGGTGCCGGCGCCGCGCTCTTCATCGGCGACGTGGCGCTGCGCGACGGGCTCTATCCCGATCTCCCGTTTCGGTACGACCTGGGCGCGGTCTGGTGGGAGATGACGGGCCTGCCCTTCGCCTTCGCCGTGTGGCAGGCCGCCCGCGGCGGCGACGAGCAGCTTCGCGCGCTCCACGGTGCGCTCGTCGACTCGCGCGCGTACGGGTACGAGCATCGTCACGAGCTGGCGGAGCGCTGGGCCGAGCGCTTCGGCTTCACCCCCGAGTTCCTGGACAGCTACTGGGCCGGCCTCTCCTTCGAGCTCGACGCGCCCATGCTCGAAGGCCTCCGCACCTACTACCGCTACGCCGCCGAGATCGGCGAGATCCCCGCCGCCCCCGGCCTCCGCTGGGCCCCGGTGGATTGAGGCCTGAATCCACACGCAGCATCGCCCTACCCGGCACGCGCCGCCGCTTGGATGTCACCCTGGGCGCGACCACGCATCAACCTCGGCTGCGCGATTGCCCGCAGCGCGAAGGATCTGTGCCGTCCGCGTGAACGGCCGTCCGGGAACGCCGCGAACGACGTTTTCGGCCCGCTGAGAACAGCGTCACACGCGCTGTCTATCGTGCGTGTCAGCCGTCCGGCCAAACGGATCGATGATTGGCTTAGCCAATCTTTCATTCACCGAAACGCGGGAGGATCATCATCGATCCTCCCGCGTTTCGCATTCCCATCGTCGCCAGTCATTCCGTTGATACCACGACCACTTCGACGCGATTCCCGTCAGCCCGACTCGCCGCGAATGCCGCCGGAGCGCGCCGCCGCGGTCTGCGCGATCGTCTCGAGCAGCTCCAGCGCGATGCCCAGCATGCGCCCGTCGCCATCGCACGACGGATCGTAGGCGGTGAGCGCGGCGGCGGTGATGGGCACGCGGGCGGCGACCTGGCGAACCAGGTGGCGCACCTCTTCGGCCGTGAGGCCACCGTCGCACGCGAAGCCATTGGCGCGCCCCTCGGCGCTGTCGTGCACGTCGAGGTCGACGTGCAGGTAGACGCCGTCCACGCGCCCGGCGAGGGTATCCAGCCGCTCGGTGAAGGCGCCGCGCCCGCGCACCGTCTCCGGCGGGGCGAACAGGATGCGCGAGCGCTCCAGGTAGTAGCGCTCCGCCACGTCCAGTTCGCGCGCGCCGGCCAGCATCACCTGCTCCTCGGGGATCGGCGCGAAGCCATCGACCGTGCCGGTGATCCCCGTCCAGCAGCGGCCCAGGATCGTGCTGAGCGCGGTGCCATCCACCATCCCGCTGGTGGTGGTCTCCGGCGTGTTCAGGTCGCCGTGCGCGTCCAGCCACACCACGCCCGTCCCCGGCTTCGGCAGCGCCGACACCGTGCCGAGCGCGCTGATGCAGTTCCCCGCGAGCACGATGGGCAGGCTCCCGCGCCCCCGCGCCACGCGCATGGCGAACGCCGTGGCGCGCGCCAGGTCGAACGCCGAGCGCACCTCGGCGCTGAAGCCGGGCTCAAGCCCGATCACCGTCTCGCGCACCTCGGCGCCGGCGGCGCGCAGCCGCTCGGCGGCCCCGTTCGCCACCAGGTGCCCCGGCCCCGCCCCCATCCGCGCGTCGCGGTGCCCCGAATCGTAGGGCACCTGGATCAGGTCGATCAGCATCTACCACCATCCCTTAGATCGTGGTGAGGGTTGTCCCCTCGTGGTACAGCGGCTTCATTGTGGCGAACACATACGTGCCACCCACCGTCTCCCCGCGACACAATGGCTCTCCCACAGCGCATCCGCGACCTTCGCGACATGAGTCTCGTTGCGTTCGCAGCCGAACGCCTGTTCAATGGTCTTCGGTATCTACCCCCGCAATTGCTGCTCCTGCCGCGGACGCTCACGCAGAGCCATTCAGATACCGACGACGCGGAGTACCGGAAAAACAAGCAGCGCAGGGCACGGTGGAGAGACATGTATGTGCTCGGCTGGATTGGCCTGGCGCTTGTGGGGATGGCCATATGCCTGGGTGGATTGCCGGTGCGGCGTGCGGTCGCAGGGACGGTTTGCGCGCTGGCGGCATCACGTGTGATCGACATTATCCAATCAACGGTCAACATCGCTGTGTTCGATCGGCTCCGCGCGCCCGCGGGCACCTACCGCATTACGTCGCTGGTCAGATCCTTCGTATTGAGCACCATCAATTACTTCGAGCTTCTCCTGTGGTTCGCCCTCGTCTACGCGATGAATCCAACTCTCCTGCAAGCGGAGGGAAAGCCAGTGGACTCGTTCTGGGACTGCCTCTATTTCAGCATCGCGACTCAGCTTACGGTTGGATACGGTGATGTGTTGCCTGAGGGAGCCGGGCGGTCGATCGCCTCATTCCAAGCACTGACTGGATTCTTCTTTTCTCTGCTGATCCTGGGGCGGATCATTTCGCTGTTCCCGCGACCCGCTTCGGTCATCCAGGATGATGAATAGGGAAAGGTCCCGGGTATACGCGCATGACGAAGGGCGGAGCGCCTCGCGGCGCCCCGCCCTTTCATCGTCCATCAACCCGTGGCCCCGCGGGGCGTTACGACTCGTCGTCGCCGCGGAACTGGTCCGTCAGGTCGTGCGGGTCCGGGCCGTCGCCATCGCCCGTGTCGATCTCGTCGACCAGGTCGTCGAGGGCGGGCGGGGCGTCGTCCAGCGAATCGTCGTCGTCATCGTCGCCGATGTCGAGCTCGTCCTCGAGCGCGGTGGAGGCGACGATCTCCTGCGCCCCTTCCTCGCCCTCGATCTCGATCGGGCGCGGCTCCTCGTCTTCGTTCACCACGCGGGCCACGTCCATCACCACGTCGTTCTTCTCCAGGTTGATCAGCTTCACCCCCATGGTGTTGCGGCCGATCAGCCGGATCCCGTCCACCCCCTGCCGGTTCACGATCCCCTGCCGGGTGATCAGCACCAGCTCGTCGTGCGGGTGCACCACCTTCATCGCCACCACGTGGCCCGTCTTTTCGGCCATCTTGATGTTGATCACGCCCTTGCCGCCGCGGCGCTGCAGCCGGTACGCGTCGAGCTCGGTGCGCTTCCCCAGCCCAAGCTCGGTCACCACCAGCAGGTGGTTGCCGCGCTTGGCCACCACCATGCCGATCAGGAAGTCACCCTCTTCCAGCGAGATGCCGCGCACGCCGGTGGTGGCGCGCCCCATCTCGCGCACGTGCTGCTCGGGGAAGCGGATGGCCATGCCGTCGTGCGTGGCCAGCACCACCTCGCAGGCGCCGTCGCTCAGCTGCACGTCGATCAGCACGTCGCCATCGAGGATGTTGATCGCGTTCAGCCCCACCTTGCGCGGGTTGCCGTACGCGCTCAGCACCGTCTTCTTCACCGTGCCGTTGCGCGTGGCGAACACCAGGAAGCGGTCGTGGCTGAACTCGCGCACCGGCACCAACGCGGCGATCTTGTCGTCGGCGTCGATGTTGATGAGGTTCACCACCGGCTTGCCGCGGCTGGCGCGCTGCCCCTGCGGGATCTCGTGCACCTTCAGCCAGTAGCACTGCCCCTGCTGGGTGAAGAACATCAGGTAGTCGTGGGTGCTCGCCAGGAACACCTGCTCCACCCAGTCCTCCTCCTTGGTCCCCATCCCCGCCACCCCGCGGCCGCCCCGCGCCTGCGAGCGGTAGGTGTCGGCGGGGATCCGCTTGATGTACCCCGAGTGCGAGACGGTGATCACCATCTCCTCGTCGGGGATCAGGTCCTCGATGCTGAGGCCAGCGGTGTCGCCCAGGATCTGCGTGCGCCGCTCGTCGCCGTACTTGTCGGCCACCTCGAGCAGCTCTTCCTTGATGATGGAGAAGCGGCGCTCGCGGCTCCCCAGGATGTCTTCCAGGTCGGCGATCTGCGCCCGGATCTCGGCCAGCTCGGCCTCGAGCTGCTCGATCTCCAGCCCGGTGAGGCGGGCCAGGCGCATGTTGAGGATGGCGTCGCTCTGCCGCTCGGAGAGCTCGAAGCGCCCGCGCAGCCGGTTCCCCGCCTCCTCGGTGGTGGCCGACGAGCGGATGATCTGGATCACCTCGTCGATGTTGTCGACGGCGATCTTCAGCCCTTCCAGGATGTGCTCGCGCTCCTTCGCCTTGCGCAGCTCGAACTGCGTGCGGCGCACCACCACGTCGTGCCGGTGGTCGATGAAGTACTGGATCATCTGCCGCAGCGTGAGCACCTTCGGCACGCCGCCCACCAGCGAGAGCATGATCACGCCGAACGTGCTCTGCATCTGCGTGTGCTTGTAGAGCTGGTTCAGCACGATGTGCGGGATGGCGTCGCGCTTCAGGTCGATCACCACGCGGATGCGCTTGTCGCTCTCGTCGCGCAGGTCGCTGATCCCCTCCAGCTTCTTGTCGCGCACCAGCTCGGCGATGTGCTCGATCAGGCGCGACTTGTTGACCATGAAGGGGATCTCGGTCACGATGATCCGCTCGCCGCCGCGCTCCTTCTCCTCGATGGTCGCCCGGGCGCGCACCACCACGCGGCCGCGCCCCGTCTCGTACGCCTCGCGGATCCCGTCGCGGCCGTAGATCACGCCGCCGGTGGGAAAGTCCGGCCCGCGGACGAAGGCCATCAGCGCCTCGGTCTCGGCCTCGGGGTTGTA
>Ga0247773_1000019_pt1 | contig 66261 bp, 48 predicted proteins | sample UWRJL092311B6_FD_179934 | JGI IMG/M metagenome (GOLD analysis project Ga0247773, IMG submission 179934) | Plant litter microbial communities from Arlington Agricultural Research Station in Wisconsin, United States - UWRJ-L092-311B-6 | ecosystem: Environmental > Terrestrial > Plant litter >... | reverse complement strand
GTGAACCGCCAGCCGCTGCCCACGATAACCTCCACGAGCGGCGCCTTCATCTCCGACAGGAGAAAGCGGTAGTCGTATGCCCGGGTCGTCCAGCGGCCGTCGCGGAAGACCGCCCCCATCAGGACCCCGCGGCTGTACTCGAAGAAGGAGATCCCGCGAAAGAACGAGAACGGCCGGTTCACGCTGGCGATGCCGCCGTTCCAGGAAACGGTCCGACGTACGTCCAGGCTGCGGACCTGCTGCCGTTCGGCGTCCAGATCCATGTAGATCCGGTGGACGTCGTGCAGGCCGCCCGCCTCCATCGGCCCGATCCACCGGGCATCCGCGATGCGCCACTCCGCGACCAAACCGTCCGCTTCCTCGCGCACGTGGAAGGGAAGGTCAAGACCGTTCAGGGCCAGGATCCGCGAGCGGAGGGTCTTCGCGGCCACGGGAGAGGTCTGCGGCGAGGGCGCGATCTGGGCCGCCCAGCTGGCGCCCCGGACCATGAAGACGCCGAGCGCGAGGATGTAGAGTGCCAGCGCGGCGAGGGCCACGCCCGCGTGCTCCGTGAAGAGGACCCCAACGAGGTTCTTTTCGGGGTTCTCGCGGATGAACGGAAGGCTGTGGAGCCGCTCGTCGATCGCGCGGTCGTCCGCCGCCTCAACCTGCACGATCCGGCGGCCGACGGGCAGGAGCAGCCCACGCCGCCGGTCGTCGGCGCGCGTGTAGCGCACGACGTTCAGCGTCTGCGAGACCGACCTCGTGGGGATCGACTGGCTGATGGACTCGGCGGCCCGGCTCGCCGCGGCGGGGCTCGGGTACGCCGTCACGGAGACGCTGGAGCCGTCTGAGAACTGCCGCGGCGACGACCACTCGGGTCCGAGACCGCTCTCATCCAGCAGGTACGGCGCGGGCCCGAGAAACCCGAGCAACAGCGCCCCGGCCACCGGCACCACGATCGCCGCGATGATGCCGACCACGTAGCCGATGATCCTGCGACGATTTGGCCTCATGTGCGGCACCTCGGGTGGTGGAGTTGCGCGGTGGGCTGGCGTACGAATCCCCCGCGGCCGCAGCAGGGTACCGCAGCAGCCTCCCGGAGCGTCCTCATCCTCCGCAGCGGCCCATCGTGATCGAGCAGGCTGCCGAGCTCGGCTATCCAGGGATGCGGCCGGGCGCGCTGTGCAAGGAAGGGTGCCACGTGCTCCTGGTCAACAGTGACGCGGCCATGGTCATGGTCAACCTCGCCTGGCCGCCGCCTGCATCGAGCCCATTGCGGTTCCGCGTGGCTAGCGATCCGCAGCGTACTCGAAACCGGGATAGGTGAACGCAGCCTCGATCACCTCGCAATCACGCTCGCTGCCGCCGTGGCGCAACACCTCCGCGCGCCAGAACCGGGCAACGGTCGCGGCCATCACATCGACGATCGCGTTCGCCTCGTCTGCACGCAGGCCGAAACGCATCGACTGCGACAGGAGGTTTTCACGGGTGGCCAGCCGTCCCAGGCGCCCGCACTCCATCGCCAGACGGCGCTCCTCCAGCCCCTGCCGCGAGTTCGGGGTCAGGTCGTATGCCGGCGCGAGGCGCCATTCACGCCCGGGGGCGATCGCCGCGTGGTTGCGAGGGTGGTCGTCCACGTTGCAGATCAGGGCGTTCAGCACCATGCGCCGGAAGAGCTCGGCCTTGTCGTGCCGCGGCCGTGAAGACCACCGCTGAAGCTCGTCGGCCAGCAGCACGTACGACCAGTTCCGCCGGTGGGTGGGCGTGTCTTCCGCGTCCAGCACCGTCAACGCGCTCACCATGCGGTGCCGCAGGTATCCACGGCCCCCATCGCCGGCCCCGGCGAGCTCGCGGTCGAAACGCTTTACCAGGAGAACGGACTCTGCGCCCACGCGTTCCACCCGGGCTTCGGGAACACGGATGCCGCACCGGCCGGCAAGCGCCAGCATCGCGGCTTCCACCGGGGCGTTGTTCCACCGGTCGCCGCGCTGGGGGAACTTGGCGATCCATAGCTCGTCGCCGTCCTCCACCACGTTTTTGGGTCGTGCGCCGCCCAGCGAGCTGCCCGGATTCAGCAGGTCCGCGATCTGCGCGGGCAGGGCACGCGGCAGGTCTTCCTCGATCAGCAACGCCGCCCGGCGAAGCTCGCGGAGCTGCACCACGCGGTTGAACTGGCGGACGGGCGCGGGGGGAGCCGGGCCGCGCCCGAAGGAGAGCGCGCCCGCACGGTCCTGGGGCGATTCGAGGAGGAAGTCGAGCTCGTCCAGATCCTGCCGCCCCGCCACCCGCTCGATCACGCGCCGGCCCCATGCGTCGGGCGCGGCATCTCGCAAGGCACCGAACACGCCGTCCAGCCTCGCGGTTTCGAACACGGTCGGCACGATCGGGAGGTGGACCGGGTCCAGCGGCACCGCGTCGGCGCGTTCCCGGTAGCTGCGGCCGTAGACGAACCGGCCTACGCCCCGGCCGTCACGGGTGACCGTGCGCTGGTAGCGCCCGCACACCACCGTTTCGAGCGTGCCGGGGAGCTGGAGGTAGACGAAGCACTCGCGGCCGGCCGCCATCAGAACTCGTCATCCAGGGTCGCGGGCGGCCGCGCGCGAGTCCCGAGCCGCGCCGCCTCGAGCGTGGCGCCTTCCACGTCGCGCTCCGGCGCGGCGAGCTGCGCCACGTCGTCGTGAAGGCCGAGCGCCCACAGGACGGCCACGTATGCCCCGGCGCCCGTGCCCGCGCGACCGTGTTCGATGGCGATCACGGTCGCGCGAGTGATCCCCGCCCTGGCGGCAAGGTCCACCTGACGCCAACGCCGGCGCAGACGCGCGGCCGCGATGTTCCGGCCCAGCTGCGTCAACGTCTCCTGGGCTGCGGCGGGCATCACATCGGTATAGGTAATCTGCCGCTTTCCACGAGCCATGCGTTTTCCTTGATTCTAAAGAAGTCTATTATATTGAACACAAGTCCGGTTTGTGTCAATGATTTTGAACCTGATAGCGGTGTATCATTGTCGCTTAGAGCTGTCGCAGCGCGATGCGGGCTGTCGAGGCACTTCGCCCGCAAGGTACTACGCTCAACTTTCCCACAGCGTATCACGCCCAGTTGCCAGTCATTCTGTTCACTTCTACATTTCACAATCGACTGCACGGTACCATCGACACGCTCGGTCGCAGCGACGCACGGCGCTCTGCCGCAGCGTCCAAGTGGTGCGGATCGCGTTTGGTGAGGACGAACTCCATTCGGGCGCACGCGGATGTCCACGAAACGAAGGATGCGGCGGCGCGACAGGGCGCACACAGGGTATTACGAAATCGTTTACGGTTCGATCGAGCAGCCCTGGCAACGCGGCTGTCGAAGGAAACGCGCGAGGCATTCCCACGGCTCCACGCGCTGGTGTATGACAATCCACGCGCAGCGATGGCCGAGCTGCGCAGCTGGATCGAACGTGAGCCGCTGCCGATGTTCTTCAACTGGCTCAGCGTGGCTTACAGCGCGCTCGGTGACATCGAGAGCGTGCGCGAAACGGTCCGCGAGAACTACAGGCTCAATCCGCACTACCTGTTCGCACGCGTGAACTACGTGGAGATGTGCCTGCGCGACGGCGATCTCGCGGGCGCGCTGGAGGCGCTCGGCCCCGGGCTCGATATCCGCCCATTCCTCGGCGGCAGGAGGCGTGTGCATGTCTCCGAGGTCACGGGGTACTTCTACGCGGTCGCCGTCTACCACCTCAAGGCTGGAGATCGTGGCGCCGCCGAGAAGATCCACGCGATGCTTGCCGAGGTTGCTCCCGACGATCGAGCGACGGAAGACCTCCGGCGCATGTTGCATCCGAGGCTGCGCGATCTGTTTTCCAGGTAGCGCTTCGTACCAGCTGCCGGGGGCCGGAACCTTTCCCCGTGGCCTCCCGCCCCATAGATTCCCGCTCCGACCGCCACTCTCGCGGTCGCCTGCGCCGGCCCAGCCCCTCGGGGACGGGCCGGCGCTCGTGCGAACGCGCGCAAGCACACGCATCCAGACGCCCAGCGAAACAGGCCGATGCCCAAGCGGACCGACCTCCAGAGCATCCTCATCCTCGGCAGCGGGCCCATCGTGATCGGGCAGGCGGCCGAGTTCGACTACTCGGGGACGCAGGCGGTGCGCGCGCTGCGCGAGGAGGGGTACCGCGTGATCCTGGTCAACAGCAACCCGGCCACGATCATGACCGACCCCGACTTGGCCGACGCCACCTACATCGAGCCCATCACCCCCGAGTGGGTGGAGCTGGTGATCGCCAAGGAGCGCCCCGACGCCATCCTCCCCACCATGGGTGGCCAGACCGCGCTCAACGTCGCACTCGAGCTGCACGACAGCGGCGTCCTCGCCAAGTACGGCGTGGAGCTGATCGGCGCCAAGGCCAAGAGCATCCGCATGGCCGAGGACCGCAGCGAGTTCGCCAAGGCCATGGCGCGCATCGGCCTGCGCGTGCCGCATGGCGGCTTCGCCACGAGCCTCGACGACGCGCTGCGCATCGTGGAGGACACCAACTATCCCGCCATCATCCGCCCCTCCTTCACCTTGGGCGGCACCGGCGGCGGCATCGCCTACAACCGCGCCGAGTTCGAGGAGATGATCCGCCGCGGGCTCGACCTTTCCCCCGTGCACGAGGTGCTGATCGACCGCAGCGTGATCGGGTGGAAGGAGTTCGAGTTGGAGGTGATGCGCGACCACGCCGACAACGTGGTGATCATCTGCTCCATCGAGAACGTGGACGCGATGGGCGTGCACACCGGCGACTCCGTCACCGTGGCCCCCGCGCAGACGCTGACCGACGTCGAGTACCAGAAGATGCGCGACGCGGCAATCGCCATCATCCGCGAGATCGGCGTGGAAGCCGGCGGGTGCAACGTGCAGTTCGCGGTGAACCCGCGCGACGGCGAGCTGCTGATCGTGGAGATGAACCCGCGCGTCTCCCGCTCCTCGGCCCTCGCCTCCAAGGCCACCGGCTACCCCATCGCCCGCATCGGCGCCAAGCTGGCCGTGGGCTATTCGCTGGACGAGCTGCCCAACGCCATCACCAAGACCACGCCGGCGTCGTTCGAGCCGGTGCTCGACTACGTGGTGGTCAAGTTCCCCCGCTTCGCCTTCGAGAAGTTCCCCCAGGCCGACAACACGCTGGGCGTGCAGATGAAGGCGGTGGGCGAATCGATGGCCATCGGCCGCACCTTCCGCCAAGCGTGGCAGAAGGCGATCCGCGCGCTGGAGGTGGGCCGCCACGGCTGGGACGCGGGCGCCACGCTGGCCGACGACCGCATCAAGGACGACTCGCCCGACACCATCCGCGCCGCGCTGCGCCGCCCGAATCCCGAGCGCTACTACGTGCTCAAGCGCGCGCTGGAGATGGGGATGACGATCCAGGAGGTGAGCGAGCTCACCTTCATCGACCCCTGGTTCATCGCCCAGCTCGCCACGCTGGTCGACGGGGAGAAGTGGTTCGCGGGGCTGGCGGAGGCCGGCAGGGACGACATGCTGCGGATGAAGCGCTGGGGCTTCAGCGACGTGCAGCTCGCGCGGCTGCGAGGGGAGACGGAAGACGCGGTGCGCGAGCGGCGGTGGGAGATGGGGATCCACCCGGTCTACAACATGGTGGACACCTGCGCCGGCGAGTTCCCTGCGGCCACGCCGTACCTGTACTCGACGTATGCGGAAGAGAACGAGTCGGTCCGCTCCGACCGCAAGAAGGTGATGATCCTGGGGAGCGGGCCGATCCGCATCGGGCAGGGGGTGGAGTTCGACTACTGCTGCGTGCAGGCCGCGCTGGCGCTGCGCGACGCGGGGTACGAGACCATCATGGTCAACTCCAACCCCGAAACCAACTCGACCGACTTCGACGTGAGCGACAAGCTCTACTTCGAGCCGCTCACGCTGGAAGACGTGATCGAGATCGTCCGCCTCGAGAACCCGATGGGGGTGATCGTCCAACTCGGCGGGCAGACGCCGCTGAAGCTCGCCCAGCCGCTGGCGAAGCTGGGCGTGCCCATCATCGGCACCCCGGTGGACGCCATCGACCGCGCGGAAGACCGCGAGCGCTTCGAGGCGCTGGCCCGCGCGCTCGACGTCACCCAGCCGCCCAACGGCCTCGCCGTCAGCGCCGACGAGGCGGCCGTGATCGCCGAGCGCATCGGCTACCCCGTTCTCCTCCGTCCGTCGTACGTCCTCGGAGGACGCGGGATGGAGATCGTGTACGACGAGCCGGGGCTGCGCGACTACTTCGGCCGCGCCGTCGCCGTCTCGCACGACCGGCCGGTGCTGATCGACCGCTTCCTGGAAGACGCCTTCGAGGCCGACGTGGACGCGCTGTGCGACGGCGAGACGGTGGTGATCGGCGGGGTGATGCAGCACATCGAGGAGGCCGGCATCCACTCGGGCGACAGCGCCTGCGTCCTGCCGCCGTACCGGCTGACCGACGAGCAGATCGAGGTGATGCGCGAGCAGACGCGGCGCTTCGCGCTGGAGCTGGGGGTGATCGGCCTGATCAACGTGCAGTACGCGGTGTTCCAGGGGCGCGTGTACGTGATCGAGGTGAACCCGCGCGCCTCGCGCACCGTGCCCTTCGTGAGCAAGGCCACGGGCGTGCAGCTGGCCCGCATCGCCGCGCGGCTGATGGTGGGCGAGAAGCTGGCGAGCTTCGGCCTGCCCGACGAGATCCCGGTGGGCGGGGTGGCAGTGAAGGAGTCGGTGTTCCCGTTCAACAAGCTCCCCGAGGTGGACCCGCTGCTGGGGCCCGAGATGCGCTCCACCGGCGAGGCGATGGGCTTCGACGACAGCTTCGGGATGGCGTTCGCCAAGGCGCAGGCGTCGGCGGGCGGCGACCTGCCGCAGGAGGGGAACGTGGTGATCACGGTGAACGACCCCGACAAGGCCACCATCACCCCCATCGCCGCGCGGCTCTCGGACCTGGGCTTCCGCATCATGGCCACGGGCGGCACCGCGCGGTACCTGCGCCAGCGCGGTATCCCCTGCGACACGGTGTTCAAGGTGAACGAGGGGCGGCCCAACCTGGCCGACCACATCATCAGCGGCGAGGTGGCGTTGCTGATCAACACGCCGCTGGGCAAGCAGAGCCAGTACGACGACTATACCGTGAGGCGCGCGGCCATCACCTACAAGGTCCCCTACATCACCACCACCTCGGCCGCCGACGCCGCCGTGGACGCCATCATCGCGCTGCGCAACCGCGTGCGCACGGTGAAGAGCATCCAGGAGCGCACGGGGTCGCTGGGGCCGTGGACGCGGTCGTCGCCTGCGTAAGCGCCGGGTTGTGCGGCACCCAGCTCGACGCGACGGGTAGCAGAATGCCTCAACTCTGTCAGGAGAGAACGATGCGCAACGAATTCACTGCCGTGGTGGAGCGGGACGGGGAGTGGTTCATCGCCTATTGCCCTGAGATCGCCGGTGCGAACGGCCAGGGACGCACCAAGGATGAGTGCATCGAGAGCCTTGCCGATGCCATCGAGTTGATCCTCGAGGACCGTCGTGAGGATGCGTTGCGAGGCATTCCCGCGGGAGCGATTCGCGAAACGGTGACCGTCGGGTGAACCGCGGTAGCCTTCTGCGCCACCTGCGGTTCCACGGTTGCGTTCTCAAACGCGAAGGAAGTTCTCATTCGCTATGGATGAATCCTCAGACGGGCGCGGTTCAAGCCGTGCCGCGGCACACGGAGGTCTCGAACGCACTGGCAAAGTCGATCTGCCGGGCCCTGGGTGTTCCGGTAATCGGCGGCTGACCGACTCGTCGACCGGGCTGTGCGACACCTCGCCAGAGGCCCAGCAGGTTCTGATCGAGGGCTATCGCCGCATGACGCCCACGCAGAAGCTTCACCGGGTAGCTTCGCTCAACCGGCAGCTCGTCATCCTGCAGAAGGCGCGCATCCGCGTCGACTACGGCGACATCCCCGACGAGGAGATGCGGATGCGTCTGGGGGCGCTGCGCCTTGGTCGCGAGACGATGATCAAGGTTTGCGGCTGGGACCCCGAGAAAGAGGGCTGGTAATCGACAGGTTTCATCGGTGTTTCTTCTGCTGTATCGTGCATCTCTTCCCTGCCTTGATCCGCTCTGCCGCCTGAGGCCGCTCTCCCCATGCGCATCCGCGTGACGGCCAGTCTCGTTCGTCTCATCATCCCCGCCGTCCTCCTCGCCGCGTTGTCGGCCACGCAGGCAGCGGCCCAATCCGTCACGCGCGTCGAGCGGGAGCGGGGGCGGGCGATGCTGCGCGTGCTGCGCGCGGAGATCGAGCGGCGCTACTTCGACCGCACGCTGCGCGGGGTGAACCTGGCGGCGCGGGCGGAGGAGCTGGACGGGCGCATCCAGCGGGCATCCACCTACACCGAGGTGCTGGAGCTGGTGGCGCAGCTGCCGGCCACGCTGCGCGACTCGCACACCTTCTTCGTGCCGCCGCAGGTAGCCGTGTCGGTGGATTACGGGTGGTCGATGCGGATGGTGGGCGACGCGTGCTACGTCTGGCGCGTGGAGCCCGGGAGCGACGCCGCGCGCCAGGGCGTGAAGCCGGGTGACCAGGTGCTGGCCGTGAACAGCGACGTGCCCACGCGTGACCACCTGTGGCAGATCCTGTACATCGCCCACGTGTTGCGTCCGCAGCGGTGGCTGGGGGTCACGCTACGCACGGCCGGCGGGGAGCGGCGCGAGCTGAGGCTGCAGGCGCGCGTGGAGCCCAGCTTCCGCGCGCTGGGGCTGGCCCGGGCGCAGGGTGGCGACGGAATCGAGGCGCTGGTCCAGGCGGCGGAGCCCGAGAGCGCCGCGAGCGAGCCGCGGCTGGCCGAGGCCGCGGGCGGTGTGGCGGTATGGACGCTCCCCACGTTCAACGTGCCCGACACGGTGCTGGACGGTGCGCGCCGGCGGCTGCGTGGCGGCAGGGCGCTGGTGCTGGACCTTCGCGGCAACGCCGGCGGCGCGACCGACCGGCTGCAGGCGGTGCTCGGGATGCTGTACGCCGGCCGCGTGGAGATCGGGACGCTGGTGGAGCGGCAGCGCGAACGGCCGCTGCGGGCGAACGGCACCGGCGCGGGCGCCTTCACCGGGCCGCTGGTGGTGCTGGTGGACAGCCGCTCGGCGGGCGCCGCCGAGGTGCTTGCCCGCGTGGCGCAGCTCACCGGCCGCGGCGCGGTGCTGGGCGACCGCACCGCCGGCGCCGCCATGCACTCGCTTCAGCAGCAGGTGAGCATCGGCGCCGACCGCCCCGTGCTGTACGGCGTGAGCGTGACCGATGCCGCGCTGGTGATGCCCGACGGCGGCGACCTGGAGCGGGTGGGCGTGACCCCCGACGAAACGATCCTCCCCACGCCTGCGCAGATGGCGGCGGGGGAGGATCCGGTGATGGCGCGTGCGCTGGAGCGGCTTGCGGGCGCTGCGGGCGTGTGATGCGCTCGGGTGGGTAATGCGCTCCGGGCTTACGTACCCCCTCGCGGGAGTGACCCGCGCAAACCGCATGATGTCATCCTGAGCGGCGCCGCTGCACCCGGCCCTTTCGTTACACCGGTTCCTGGCGGCGACCGAAGGATCTGTGGCCTACGTCCAAGCGTCAGGCGGCCTGTCGCTCACGGGCCGGTCACAGATCCTTCGGTCGCCGCCAAATCCCTTGCGTACGCGGATCCCGCGCGGCGGCGACGCTCAGGATGACATTTGTTTGGGAGTCGGTGCGGAATGCACGGCCACTGCTGGCCTCGGCGTCGGATGGCCGTCGCGCGGGCCCAGCAGCGCGTGCAGGCCGGCCTGGGTGATCATCCCGTTCACCTCCATCCGGCCGTCGGGATGGAGGCGGATCTCCAGGCGGTTGGGGAGGGCGGGGAGCTCGGCCTCCAGGTGACGGTAGCGGTCGGTGAGGAAGTGGAAGCGCTGGTTGGACGAGCCCACCCATGGGCGCGACAGGTCCAGCTTCCGCTCCACGAACGGGCCGTCCACCAGCAGGTCGGTCACGGCGAGGAGCGCGTCGTAGTCCGCCCGGCCGGCGCGGCGGAGCGCTTCGACCGTGTAGCCGGTGAAGGTCATCACAGAGAGCCCTGCGGCCCGCAGCCGCGCGCCCAGCGCGGCGAGCGCCGCGGCCTGCGCGAACGGCTCGCCGCCCAGGAAGGTGATCCCCTCCACCGGGGGGCCGGCAAGGACGCGCTCGGCCAGCTCGTCCACCTCCACCCACTCGCCCGCATCTTTCTCCCACGTCCACGGAACGCCGCAGCCGGCGCAGCGGATGGGGCATCCCTGCACCCACAGGCAGGCGCGCTCGCCCGGGCCTTCGGCGCGGGTGAAGGGGAGGAAACGGTGCAGCCGCAGCCGCGTGGCCTTGGCCGTCACGCGCCGCCGCGCAGCTTCTGCTCGGCCGTCTGCTCCACGGACACGTCCTCCGTCTGGTAGTACTCCTCGGTGAAGGCCGATTCCACCACCTCCGCGTCGAGCAGCTGCTCCAGCAGGGGGAGGACGTGGGTGCACGCCGGCCCCTTGATCCCCACCGTCTCGGCCTCCACCCGGCCGTCGGGATAGAGCCGCAGTCGTACCTGCTTCGCCATCTCGCCTGCTCCTCGCTTAGAAGTCCACTACCCGCGCACCCGGCGCGGGCGAGGTCGGCTGTGGCGTGGGCGTTGGCTCGGCCACGGCGCCGAACGATGCCTCGGCGGCCAGCGCCTGCACCTCGTGCGGGGCCAAGCCCAGGAACGCGCCCAGCTCCGTGGCGCCCGCGAACCCGCCGGCGCGCGCCCGCTCGGCCATCACCCGCCGCGCGCGGTCCAGCGTGATCCCCGGAAGCTGCAGCAACTCGTCCTCCGTGGCCCGGTTCACGTCCACCCGCCCGTCGTTGGCGGACGGGGATGCGAGCGCGGGCGACGGTGCCGCGCGCGAGCCTGGCGGCGGAGGAGGAGGGGGCGGCCCGGCGAACGGCGGCGGGGGAGGCACGGCAGCCGCGGCGGAAGGCTCCAGCAGCGCCAGCGCGGGCACCCGGCGGAAGGGGAGCCACTCGGGCATTCCCTCCGTCCACGCGAAGGCGGCGGCGGGGTCCACTTGGCCGGCCTTCAGCATCGCCTCCACCGTGCCGGCGTCGAACGGTCCAAAGGTCTGGCCGTCGCGCGCCAGCATCCACCGCTGCGCGGCCGGTGCGGGCGGCGGCGGCTGGGGCGCGGCGCCGGGAGCCGGTGGCGGGGCGGGGAAGCCGGGGACGGCGCTATCGCTCGCGGGGGATGTGGCTGCCGCGGCCAGCGTAGACGCCGGAGCGTCAGCGGACGAAACGGCGCCCGCGGATGATGCCGAGTCGGCGGATGCGGCATCCGCGGCCTCGGCAGCGGCGGCGCGGACGGCGGAGGGGGCGTGGGCGTTGATGCCGGTGGAAGCGCGGGCCCAGTCCCACAGCTCACGCGCCAGCGCCAGCACGTCGTCGCGCGTGCGGCTGGTGACGGCGTAGAAGAACGCCCCGGGTTGGAACTCCACCGACTCGGCGTCGCGGTTCAGCGGTGGATCGAGGGCGGCGAGGTCGTCCCAGTGCAGCGGCGAGGCCTCGTGCCCATCTTCGTTCGACGCGTTGCGCCAGTACAGGCCCGATTCGGTGACGGCGAGGCCGGTCTTCGCGCTGCCGAACACCGTGGTGTCCACCAGCAGCAGCACGGGGTCGGAGGGGAGCACAGAGTAGCATTCCCGCGCGTTCGCCAGCTTCTTCTCGGAGATGTTCGGACGGACGAAGAACGAGAACTTGTTTGTATATCCGTTGCAGGTCCGCCGCAGCTCGGTGAGCCCGGGGCGCAGGTCGGCGCCGCTCGCCCGCGCCTGCTCGCCCACCGCCGCCCGCAGCACGCGCAGGAGCTCGGCGGTGCCCACCGACGCCTGGTCGACCGAGACCTGGATCCGGTCGCCGTTGCCCAGCAGCACGATGGGAAGCGAGGGGTCGACGTCGATGGTGGCGCCCAGCAGCGACTGCCACGCGAGATACCGTTCGGCCGACTTCACCGCCCAGTCGTTCTTCCAGTAGATGCCGGTGGTGCACACCGCCATCCCCTCCTTGTTGCTGCGGGTCAGGGTGGTGGCGTCGAGCAGGGCCAGCACCCTCTCGCTTTCGGGGATGGGGAAGTGCTCGCGGGCGTTGCGCAGCTTCTTGGGCGGGATCTCCTCGTCCAGGGCCAGCCCGGCGAACGCGTGGTCGCGGCAGATCTCCAGGATTCGTGCTTCGTCCAGCATGATGGCGATGCGGTGTTCGGTAGATGCGGAGCGGCCGTGCGCGGGGGGAGCCTCAGCCCGGCAGGTTGAGCGTGATCACGATGGAGCGGTCTTCCAGCACCTCTTCCTGCTCGACGACGAGGTTCTGCGCGTGGATGCGCTCCTTGAGCGTGCGATAGGCCGTCTCCTGCACGCCCTGCCGGTAGCTTTCGTCCAGCACCGCCACCTGCTGGAAGAGCGCGCGCAGGTCGCCCGCGTTGGTGATCTCCAGCCGGTACGGCCCGCCGCCTTCGGACGGGAGGAAGCGCAGCGTGGAGCGTCCGACCGCGGCGCTCAGCACGCCGCCGGCCTCCTGGGCCGCGGCCACGCCGTGGCGCCGCAGCGTGGCCGCCAGCAGCGCCCCATCGCGGAAGTTGGTGGGGAATACCTCCACCGCCGCCGTGGCGTCCACCTCCTCGACGCCGACCTCCACCGTGGACGTCTGCCGGTCGCGCCCGGTGAGGTGCGCGTCCACGAACACCGGCTTCCCGGCGGCGGCTTCCACGGCGCGCGCCAACTCGCGGATCAGCGCGCGCGGGTCGCTCTTGCCGCTCACCAGCACCCAGGCGCCCTCCTCCAGCTCCCAGAACACGAAGCGCTCCTCGCCCTTCAGGTGCGTCTTCAGCATCCCGCCGAAGCGCGCGGCGTCGTAGCCGGCTTTCCGGACGGCGCGCACCAAGTCGCGCTCGGACGTGAGGGTGGTGCGGTCGCGCACCTCGGCCGAGCGTGACCACTGCTCGAAGCGCTCCTTGCCCATCACCACGCGCAGCGCCAGCGCCACCGGCACCAGCCAGAGCGAGATCGACATCCGTCCCTCGCCCCCGCGCTAGAAGTCCACCGTGCGGCCGCCGCGCGCGCTCGCCACGTCGGCCGCCGGATCAGCCGACGCGGTGGCACCGGCGAGCGCGGGCGCGGCGGAGGCGGGAGAGGTCGCGGACGCTGACGCCGGCGCGGCGGCGGGCTCGGCGTAGCCCTCGCGGTGCTCGCGCGGGGTCGCGGCCACGGCGCGCACGTTGGCCCAGTCGCGGATGGCGCGGATCTGCTCGCTCTGCGTCACCGCCAGGGGCACGGTGTTCTGCACCGCGTGCAGCAGGTCGTCGAGCCGGACGGCGCGGTCTTCGAAATAGGCCTCGAACAGCGCCGAGATCACGATCTGCTCGATCTCGGCGCCGATGAAGCCTTCCGTCGCCGCAGCCAGGGTGTCGAAGGTGGCGTCGTCCAGCGCGAAGCCGTCGATCAGCGTGGCGTCGGCCAGGCGCCGGTTCATGTGCAGGCGGAAGATCTGCACCCGCTCGGCGCGCGTGGGCAGGTCCACGAAGAAGATCTCGTCGAAGCGGCCCTTGCGCAGCAGCTCGGGCGGCAAGCCGTCGATGTTGTTCGCCGTGGCCACCACGAACACCGGCGCCTGCTTCTCCTGCATCCAGGTGAGGAAGGTGCCGAAGATCCGCGTCGAGGTCCCCCCGTCGTTGCCGCCGCCCACCGCGCTGAAGCCCTTCTCGATCTCGTCGATCCACAGGATGCACGGCGCGATCGCCTCGGCGGTGCGGATGGCGGTGCGCATGTTCTCCACGCTGCTGCCGATCAGCCCGTGGAAGATCTTGCCGATGTCGAGGCGCAGCAGCGGCAGCCCCCACGACGCGCTGACCGCCTTGGCCAGCAGGCTCTTGCCGCACCCCGGCACGCCGGTGATCAGCACGCCCTTGGGCGCGGGGAGCGCGTAGCGCTTGGCCGCGTCGAGCCAGCTCTTGTCGCGCCGCTTGAGCCAGCGCTTCAGGTTCTCGAGCCCGCCCACCGAGGCCATGTCCACGTCGCTCGACACGAACTCGAGGATCCCGCTCTTCTTGATGGTCTGGCGCTTCTCCTCCAGCACCACCTCCAGGTCGCCCGCGTCCAGCCGGCCGTCCTGCACCATGGCCCGGGCGAAGGCGTTCTCGGCCTCCTGCAGGGTGAGCCCGGTGGCCGCCTTGGCCAGCCGCTCCGCGTCCTCGTCGGCCAGCTCGATGGCGATGCGGCCGCTCTGCCGGTTGGCGGCGATCATCGCGTCCAGCACCTGCTTGATGTCCTCGAAGGTCGGCAGGTCGAAGTCGAGGATGGTGACGTCCTTCTGCAGCTCGGGCGGGATCACCAGGGTGGGGGAGAGGAAGATGACGTTCTTGGGCGAGCGCGCGTTCTTGAGCGCGGGCACCAGGTCGCGCACCTTGCGCACCACCGCCGCGTCGGCCGCACGCCCACCGGGGCCGCCGAAGAAGGCGTGGAAGTCGAGGAAGACGAAGAGCGCCGGCTCGTCGGTCTGCTCCACCACCTCCAGCGCCTTCACCGGCGCCCGGGTCTCCTCGCGCCCCGGCCGCCCGTCGGCCGAGAGGCCGGTGGTCTGCTTCCAGACGTAGACCGTGCGCGGCGTCTTGATCAGCGCCGGGTCCTGCGCGATGGCGCGGATGGCGGCCAGCGCCCGCTCCTCCTCCCAGGTGGACAGGTACAGCAGGGGGAAACGCGCCTTGAGCAGGTTGGCGCACTGCGTCTGGAATTCGGGCATGCGGGTGGCGACGGGGCGCGGGGCGGGGGGGCCGGTGAGTCGCGTAGCGGGGGGAACGGATGGAGCGGGGAATCTGGCGGGCGGCGGCCGGGCGGGGCAAGCCCGGCCACCGCCCGTGGGGCGCGTCAGTGCGTGACGAGCGCGAGCGGGGGGATGATGACCGCGCGAACCGGCGGCTCGACGGTGGCCGGCGTCGTGCTCGCGAGCTTCTGCATCGCGACGCCGGGCGAGGCGTAGCCGAGGAAGCTGAGCCGCGTGGTGGCGAGCTCCCCTTCGAGCGCGCCCAGGTCGAGCCGGTCGAACGACGGCGCCTCGTCGGCGACGCACCAGATCCCGTTGGCCAGGTCGTTCATCGAGCCCAGCACGCGGCGATCGTCGGTGCGCGCCACGCGCGGCCCGCCCTCGCCGGGCGCGTGCTCGGCGATCCACTCTTCCGGCACGTCCAGCCGGCGCAGCAGCTCGGGGAGGCGCTGCTGGAAGACGGGGACGGTGGTGCGCAGCACGCGCCCGGGCGCGATCACCGTGAGCAGCGTCTGGGCGTGCGTGAACATCACCACCCAGCGGCCGGCGAAGGGGAGCGGGGCCACGTTGGCATACCACTCGCCCAGCGGCCCCTCGGCCGGCGCGGGGTCTTCCTCGGGGGTCGCCTGGCTGGCCTTCAGCAGGCGCTGGGTGCAGCGTAGCAGGAGCATCGTCGGGTCCGCTCGGTCGAAAGGTAGCTGTGCGGACGCGCGGGATGCGGCCGAACTGGTCAGGAACTGATGTCCTACGGTGTCATGACGGCGGGCTCGAACGGCCGCGCCGGGACGGGCGCCTTTCCGGCGGCGGCGACACGCTCCGGACGCGGGGTCCACAATATACCGCATCCGGGGCGTGGGCGTGTCGAGGATGCGGCGCCGCGCTCCAACTCCGCCGTGACGGGTGCCTGTGCACGCGGAATCCAGGGTCCACCGTGACCGGTTCGATCTGGCTCACCTACTTCTTCTCGTACTTCCACATCCTCGCCTTGCCCTCGGCCAGCCACTCGATGGAGGTGTCGAGGCGCTTCTTCCGTGTCGCCTCCGTCTTGGCCTCGACCAGCCACTCGATGTAGTCCTTCCGCTTGCTGGGCGAGAAGCCGTCGAAGGTGGCCTTCGCGGCGGGGGCGGCGTCGAGCGCGGCGGCGAAGTCTTCGGGCACCTCCAGCTCCTTCTTCTCCGCCGGCGCCGGCTTCTTCTCGCGGGCGGGGTCCTTGATCCCCTCGTCGTTCAGCCGCCTGGCCTCGCGCATGTAGCCGGCCAGCTCCTCGTCGGGCGGCAGGTCGGCCAGGGTGGTGATGCGGCCGAACTGGCCGGCCGACACCGTTCCCCGGTGCTCGTCGCGCAGGATCAGCGACTCCTTCCAGAAGCTGATGGCGCAGTGCTGCTTGAACGAGGCGATCATGCACAGGAGGCCCTTGTGGGTGAACGCCGGGACCGACCACTTCATCTCTTCGTTGGCCTCGGGCACGGCCGCGTGCACCACCTCGCGCACGTGCGCGAGGATGGGGCGCGCGAACTCGGGGCTCTTCGCGATGTAGGCGTCCACGCGCGGGTCTCGGGTTCCCATCGTCATCACTCGGGTTCGGGGCGGCGAAGCGGCGCTCGGCTCCGCTTCGGCAGGTGTCTGGCAGGATACCCGCGGTACGGTGGACGAGCAAGCATCCGCGAGCGCCGTGACATCCCCCATCAACCCGACGAACGCCCGTGGTCGAGATCGAGCGGAGCCTCTTCATCGCCGCGCCGCCGGGGCGCGTATTCGACCTGTCGCGCAGCATCGACCTGCACCAGCGCTCCACCGGGAACACGCGCGAGACGGCCGTGGCCGGGCGCACCTCGGGGCTGATCGGGCTGGGCGAGACGGTGACCTGGCGCGCGCGGCACCTGGGCGTGACTCAGCACCTCACCAGCCGCATCGCGGGCTACGACCGCCCCGGCTGGTTCCGCGACGAGATGGTGCGCGGCGCCTTCGCGTGGATGGTGCACGACCACTGGTTCGACCCGGCCCCGGGCGGCACCCTGCTGCGCGACACCTTCCGCTTCGCCGCGCCGCTGGGGCCGCTGGGGCGCATCGCCGAAGCCGTGCTGCTGCGCCGCTACATGACGCGCTTCCTGGACGCCCGCAACGCCGAGATCAAGCGCGTGGCCGAGTCGGACGAGTGGCGGCGGTTCGTGCCGGAAGAGGATTGAGCCGGGCGTCGTCCGGTCCGTTGCCTCGGTGCCTGGTCGTAGTGGCGCCCGTGTCGGCGCGGGCGGCAGCCATCCACACGGGCGGCTGAAGCCGCAAGCTATGACAATGGGAAGCCTCGCAAACTGCGCGAGGCTCGTGAGTGCCGGTTCCTGCGCTCACCTGGAGCTTTCGCGACGCCGCCTGCCAACCGGCGGATGGAATCCGCAGCAACGACTACGGGAAGCCTCGCAAACTGCGCGAGGCTGTGGGCGCGGCATCGGCGTGGATCGCCGATAAGGTCGTGCACGGATGCCTTCGAGGAGTCCGCGAAGGCGCCGCGGAGGCGGACTTTGTGCTGTTGTTGCCGCGAATTCATTCGCCCGGATTCGTCCGGCGCGCCCCCGGGATCACTATCCGCCGAGGCTGGAATGAGAAGCGGCTCCTCGCGCCGCGCGGGAGCCGCTTCTCGTCCAACGTTTGTCCGGCTGGTTTCCGGGGGGCCGAACCGGCATGTTACCCGCCGTCCCGACACGCGGTGAAGCTCAGGCGTCGGGGCCCAGGAAGCGGCGCACCTCTTCGAGCACCACGCGCGGCTCCACGGGCTTGGCCAGGTACCCGTCGCACCCCACCTCCTCGGCGCGGGCGCGGTCGGCGGCCAGCGCGTGGGCGGTCAGCGCGATCACGGGGATCGCGGCGGTGGCGGGGTCGGCCTTGAGCACGCTGGTGGCCTCCCAGCCGTCCATCACGGGGATGGACACGTCCATCAGCACCAGGTCGGGCCTGGCCTCTCGCGCCAGCCGTACGCCCTCGGCGCCGTCGCCGGCCAGCAGCACGGTGTAGCCGTAGTGCTCGAGGATGGTACGGTAGACGATGCGGTTGTCTTCGTGGTCTTCGACCAGGAGGATGGTGCGGCTCACGCGGTCCCGACGGTCTGAGAAGGGTGGTGCCGGCAGGGAGCTCCAGGGCTCCTTGCCCGCAGAATGTCAATCTGCTACCCTGTGTTCGACATGTCAAATACGGTTCGGCTTGCCGAAGCAGGGCGGGAAACACACTTCGCCGGGCACGATCCCGACACGGCGGCTAAATCCTTGCAGAGACGTGAGATGCGTTTCGAGCCGGGAACCCCCGTCACCGGAGGTGCGCCGCTGCCCCCCGAACCGACAGCCGGACCCATCCGCCGCAAGGCGGTCGAGCTCTCGGCGTTTTTCGAGCGGCTGAGGCAGGTGCTGGACGACCGCGGCCTGTCGCAGGCCGACCTCGCGCGCGAGCTGGGCGTGGGCGTGGCCACGGTGAGCGAATGGTTCACCCGCGGCCGCGTGCCCAACGGCGACGTGATGCTGCGCCTCCCCGCCGCGCTCAAGGTGAACGGCCACTGGCTGCTCACCGGCGAAGGCCCGCGCGAGCACGAGCTGGCGCCGCACGGCGACCCGTACCTGCGCGGCGCCGCAGACGCACTGGCCCGCATGACCCGGGCCATGGACGAGGTGGCGCGCCGCTTCGGCGCCGCGTCCGCGCCGCTGCCCGAAGAGTCCCCTTAGAGCGCCCCGCCGGCCGTGCCCCCGCGCCCGGCGCAACCGTCCACGCCTCGTCCACATGCCGCGCCCCGCCCACGGGCCCGGCGGAGGTGAACCGTGCCCACCACCCTGATCGGGGTCGACCTCCGGCGCCCGCCCGAGGAGCAGCACCCCCGTCCGCACAACCGCTGGCACCCCGAGATCCCCCCGGTGGTGGCGGTGGACCCCGGTTCCGTCTTCCGCCTGGAGTGCCTGGACCTGTCGGGCGGCCAGATCGTCAACAGCGACTCGTCGGACGACGTGCGCGACCTGGACCTGCAGCAATTGCACTACCTGAGCGGCCCCGTGGCCGTGAACGGGGCGAAGCCGGGCGACCTGCTGGTGGTGGACGTGCTCGACATCGGCCCGCTGTCGGGCGCCGAGTGGGGGTTCACGGGGATCCTCGACCGGCACACGGGCACGGGGCTGCTGACCGACGAATACCCCGAGGCACGCAAGGCGATCTGGGACCTGAACGGCATCTACGCCAGCTCGCGCCACATGCTGGGGGTGCGCTTCGCCGGGCTGCCGCACCCCGGCACCATCGGCTGCGCGCCCAGCCCCGAGCGGATGGCGCGCTGGAACCGCCGCGAGCTGGCGGTTGCCAGCACGCACATGGGGCGCTTCGTGTCGGGCACCATGATCCCGCAGGCCGAGGGCGCCCTGATGGGCGAGCTGTCGGGCGCCATCGCCCAGCGGCTGGCCGCCGACGCGCCGCGAACCTGGGCCGCGCGCGAGAACGGCGGCAATCTGGACGTGAAGGAGCTGGCGCGCGGCTCGCGCGCCTACCTTCCCGTGTACGTGCCGGGCGCCAACCTGTCGGTGGGCGACCTGCAGTTCTCGCAGGGCGACGGGAAGATCACGGGGCTGGGCGGGGTGAAGATGGCGGGCTACATCGACCTGCACGTGGACCTGATCCCCGACGGCATCAACAAGACGGGGATCACCAGCCCCGTGTTCGAGCCGGCGCCGGTGGATCGGGGCTACGCCGAGTACCTGACCTTCCAGGGGATCTCGGTGGACGAGAACGACACGCAGCACTACCTGGACGTTTGGGTGGCGTACCGCATGGCCTGCCGCCACGCCATCCGCTACCTGACGCGCTACGGCTTCACCGGGGAGCAGGCCTACGTGCTGCTGGCCGCGGCCCCGATCCATGGCCACATCAGCTGCATGCTGGAGCACCCCAACGTGTGCTGCACGGTGGCGCTGCCCACGGGGATATTCGATTTCGAGATCGGCCCGCGGGCCGACATCCGCTCGGCGCCGCGGGGGGAGCTGGCGCGGCCGTCGTAGAACCCGGCGTGCAAAGCGATACCGGTGCAGGTGAAGGCAGAGGGTTGCCGCTGCAGCGATGGTGTCACAGGCGGCGGGGTCCGGCGGTGCCGGGCGATTGAAATCGCGGCAACAACGGCACGAAGTCCGCCTTCGCGGACTGCTGCGTCGGCATTGGTGAGGACAGCCAGGATCCTTGCATCGGCGTGATGCCGGCGGGTTGAAACCCGCCGCTGGAACTGCGGGAAGTCCGCCTTCGCGGACTGCGGCGTCGGCATCGCGGCGGATCCCCGTCATCCCTGCCACGCGGACGCGCGGAGTGCGTTGCAGGCCGCTGGGCACGCCGACACGGTTGTCCCTCCCCCGTGCAGTTACGGAGGAGGGACAGGCGCGAAGCGCCAGGGAGAGGGCCCGCGGGGCTGGCGACCGCGGGCCCTCTTTCCGTCTGCACCATCGTTCTCTCCTCCATCCCCCACCGGCCCTCTCTTCCGTCCCATCCCGGTCCCTCTCTTCCCGTCGTGGCACGGTCGTCGCCATCGCTCGCCATCCTCGCCATCCTCGCGATGGACGCATCTCCCGTGGCTCCTGGTGGAGAAACGTCGCATGCCCAACGGCCGCTCTCCCGCGGACCACGTGATCCTCGTTTCGATCGACGCGCTGCGGCCCGAGTTCTACCTGGACGAGCGCTGGCCGGCGCCCGTCCTCCAGCAGCTCGCCGCCACGGGCGCCCGGGCCGACGCGGTGCGCAGCGTGTTTCCCGCGCTCACCTATCCGTCGCACACGTCGATGGTCACAGGGGCGCTGCCGGCCCGGCACGGGATCTACTTCAACCACGCCTTCTGCGCCGGCGGCCGCACCGAGCGGTGGCAGTGGGAGGCGGAGCGGATCCGCGTGCCCACGCTGTGGGACGCGGTTCGCGCCGGCGGCGGCACCACCGCGGCGGTGGCGTGGCCGGCCACGGTGGGGGCGGCCATCGACTGGAACGTGCCCGACGTGTGGCCGCTGGACCCCGCCGCCAGCATCGTGGATGCGGTGCGGGCCGCCTCCACGCCGGGGCTGCTGGAGGAGCTGGAGCGCGAGGCCACAGGGCGCCTCCTCCCCGTCAACTTCGGGCTGGACCGGCTGGCCCGCGAAGAGCGCGTGGCGAGCATGGCCGCGTACCTGTTCGAGCGCCACCGCCCCACGCTGCTGCTGGTGCACCTCATCGCCACCGACCACGTGCAGCACCAGTGGGGGCGCGAGTCGCCGATGACGCGCCGCGCGGTGGGTGCGGTGGACGCCGCGCTGGGGCAGATCGTGGAGAGGGTGGAGGCGCTGGGGATGGGGGATCGCGTGGCGCTGGTGGTGGCGGGCGACCACGGCGCGATGGACCGCCACACCCTGCTGCGTCCCAACGTGTGGCTGGTGGAGGCGGGGTTGATGGAAGACCGGCCCGACCGCGGCCGCTGGCGCGCCACCTTCCACGCCGACGGCGGCTCCGCGTTCCTGCGACTGCGGAGTGCGGACGACGCCGACGCGGTCGCCCGGGTCCGCGCCGTGCTCGACGCGCTCCCGCCGGCCGAGCGGGCGTTGTTCCGCATCGTGGAGCGCGCCGAGCTCGACCGGCTGGGCGCCGACCCCGAGGCGGCGTTCGCGCTGGCGGCGGTGCCGGGCGTGGAGCTGTCGGAGCTGCCCACGCCGCCGCTGCTGGCGCCCACCCGGGGCGGAACGCACGGCTACCACCCCGACGAGCCGCAGATGCACAGCGGTTTCGTGGCGCACGGCGCGGGGATCCGCCCCGGCGCCCACGTGCCGCTGCTCCCGGTGCAGGCCGTCGCGCCGCTCGTAGCCGCGCTGCTCGGCCTCCCCTTCGATGTGCCCGACGCGGTGCTGTTTCCCGGTTTGCTGGAGTAGACGGACGAGCCCCGGGCGCTCGACATCGATCGCGGCGACGGGGTGCCGGGCGCTTGAAATCGCGGCAACGACTGCCCGAAGTCGCTTCGCGGACTGCTGCGTTGGCATCCATCGCCCCCGTCACCCCTCCACGCAGACGCCGCAGTGCGCACCGCCGCCCGCTGGGCACGCCGATGCAGTTGTCCCTCCCCCAGGTTGTTTTTGGGGGAGGGACAGGCGCGAAGCGCCAGGGAGAGGGCCCACGGGGCTGGGGATCGCGTTTTCCGTAGAGTGTCGCACCAACCCTCCCTCACCCCTGCCACGCACGGCGCGAAGCGCCAGGGAGAGGGCCCCGCGGGGTTGGCGACCGCACCTCTCTTTCCGTGGCGACACGATCATCCTCTCCGAGCTTGGTGCCAGCGCGTTTCCGCCCCGTGCGTCACGCCCGCGCTGGGACGCATTCGGTGCAACCTGTGGCGTATATGCCGCGCTTTCACCGCGTCTTTCCCGCTCGTGGCCGCAGGCAGGAATGCCGTGAACACCACGTAAGATCCAATCGCCGCAGCCAGTTAGCCAAACGGGAGAAAACACCAGATCCGGGCGCGTGTCTTGCGCAGGGGATTGCGCAAAATGAACCGGCTTCCGCACGCCCTCGCCTGCTCCTTCTTGCGAGGGCTACACCGCCCGCCCCGATGGTACACCTCCTCGTCGTCACCGGAATCCGCTTCTACCGCGAAGGGCTCTCGGCCGTGCTGGCCGGGCGCCCGGGGATCGCCGCGTGCGGCACCGCGCGCGACGCCGACGAGGCGCGCGCCTGCATGGCCGCCGAGCCGCCCCCCGACGTGGTGCTGCTGGACGTGGCCCTGGCCGGCGCGCGCGAGCTGGTGACGGGGTGCGCGCACCCCGCCGGCGCGCGGGTGGTGGTGATCGCCGTGGGCGAGCGCGACGACGACCTGCTGGAGTGGGCCGAGCTGGGCGTTGCGGGCTACGTGGGCCGCGACGGCTCGGTAGAGGAGGTGTGCGAGGTGGTGGACGCGGCGGCGCGCGGCGAGCTGCGCTGCTCGCCCGCCATGGCCGGCACCCTGCTGCGGCACCTGTCCACCCTGGCGGGGATCGTGCGCGGCGCGCGCCGCGACGGGCCCGCCGTGCAGCTCACCGCGCGCGAGCACGAGATCGTGGTGCTGATCGCGGGCGGGCTGTCCAACAAGGGGATCGCGCGGAGCCTGGGGATCGAGGTGGCCACCGCCAAGAACCACGTGCACAACATCCTCCACAAGCTGCAGGTGGAGCACCGCGGCGACGCCGCGGCCTGGCTGCGCCTGCACCCCCCCGCCCTCCCCGCGACCCCCGGCGCCGCCGCGATGGTGGACCGGCGGCTCATCCCGGCCTAGACCTCCGTCGCCCTTCCGCGCGCACGCCCCGGGGCCGATCGTGGGGAGCCCGGAACCCCCTCTCCCCGGTCACCCCCTGGCTGATGCCCGAACAGGCGCGGGTCGTACTCGGCATGCTCCCTCCACTCCTCGGCGGCATCGTGCGGCGGCTGCTGGCCGCGGCGCCGGGCATCCTGGTGGTGGGCGAAGCGCGCGACGCGCCGTCGCTGGCCGATGTCGTGCGCCGGCACCAGCCGCACGCGGTGGTGGTGGAGATGGAGGGCGACGCGCTGCCGCCGCACCTGTGCACGCTGCTGTGCGCCGCGCCCGGGCTGGCGTTCATCGGCATCGCGCGCGACCACTCGCGCGCCACGCTCTTCCTGCTGCGCCGCAACCGCATCCTCGACCTGGGCCCGCGCGACCTGGTGTCTGCCATCCTTTCCGCGCCGCCCCAGCAGGCCTGATCCGCCCGCTTCGCACATCATACCGATTTCGCTGAATGATTGTGCATTCCCCACAGACAAGCTGGCTCACACGGAGCAACGGAGGGAGCGGAGAACTGCTTGTGTTTCCTCCGTTTCCTCCGTTGCTCCGTGTGACATTCTTCCGTAGCGGCGCTTCCGAATGCACAGCCGATCGCCGGATCTGGTATCACAGCGAAGACGCAACAGGGATGACGGGGGCCGGTGCGAGAGTCTGCGGGAATGTCGATCCCCAGCCCCGTGGGCCCTCTCCCTGGCGCTTCGCGCCTGTCCCTCTCCCGCAACCGCACGGGGGAGGGACAACTGCGTCGGCGTGCCCAGCGGGCGGCGGTGCGCACCGCGGCGTCTGCGTAGCAGGGATGGCGCGACAGCGATGACGCGGGGCGGTGCGAGAGTCTGCGGGAATGTCGATCCCCAGCCCCGTGGGCCCTCTCCCTGGCGCTTCGCGCCTGTCCCTCCCCCGCAACTGCACGGGGGAGGGACAACTTCGTCGGCGTGCCCAGCGGGCGGCGGTGCGAACTGCGGCGTCTGCGTGGCAGGGATGACGGAGACTCGAATGGATGCCGACGCAGCAGTCCGCGAAGCGACCTCGGGCATTTGTTGCCGCGATCTCGATCCCCCACTCACGGCCCGGTTTGATATGGCTCGTCCACTCCACCAGGGCCCGGGGGCTTCGCTCTCGGGCCCTCCTTCGTATCCGCCCCAATCTCCACGGAACGACCTCACCCGGAGAGACGGAGGACCAGAGGACCAGAGACGGCTCCCCGGGTGTGTCGTCTCTGGTCCTCCGGTTCTCTGGTCCTCCGGGTGAGACCGGTCGGGGTTGGCATGGCACCAGGACAGCGGAGAAAACGAAGAGATCCAGATCCAGGGTCCAGTCGCCGGTCCATGCCGGAGGGGGGATGGGTACAGGCGGCGTGGACCGGGCATGGGCCGCCGGGTCCATTCCGGCCACGGCGGGCGCGGGGCATCCTTGGGGCCGGCGAACGGACCCGCCGCCGCTCGCCCCGCACCCGCCGCCCCGTTCCCGATGACCCACCCCCAGCCCAGCCCGCACGCGCCGAGCCGCGGCCCCGCCGGGGACGCGCGGTGAGCACGCTGGCGGCCGACCGCTTCAACGCCGCGGTGGCGGGGATGCTCAGCCACCTCACCTCATTCCTGCCGGTGGCGGTGCCCCCCGTGCCGCAGTCCACGCTGGCGCTGGTGGAGGCGGCGGAGCGGCCGGTGGGGGTGGGCGCCTTCTCGGGCAACGTGGAGCGCGGGCCGCTGGCGGTGCTGGGGATGCGCGGCGGCCGGGTGGAGGGCCGGGTGCGCTTCGACCTGCACGCCGCCACCCCGGGTGACGCCGCCGCCGCGGCGCTGCTTCTCCAGCAGAAGGTGCGCGACGCCCGGCTCGACACGCTGAAGCCCTGGATGCGCGACTTCGTGGTGCTGGAGCCGGCCGGCGGCGACCCCGCCGCCCTCCTGGCGCCCGACCACTGGCGGCAGGGCGTGGAGTACCGGGTGCTCTACGAGTTCCGCTACGAGGACCCGGAAGACGCCGGCGGGCTGATCGTCCGCATCCCCGTGGAAGTGCGCGGCGAGCAGCACGAGGACGCCCTGGTGACCCGCGACCTCACGCGCTGGAGCGCGGTGGATGCGCCGCCGCTGCGGGCTCGCGGGGCGCGCGCCATCGGCACCCTCACCGCCCTGGCGTTCGAGGGGCCGGCGTTCCCCGCGGGGCCGGTGACGCTGGCCGTCACCACCGAGGGCGCCGGTCCGGCGAACGGGCGCGCCGATCTCCTCGCCTTCGCCGTGGCGGTGGTGGGGGGCGGGCGGAACGACGAGGTGGTGTTCGGCGACGTGGCCGCGCTGCTGGCGGCGTTCACGGCCGACGGAGCCGACGTGACGCTGGCCGACGGGGAAGGGAAACCGGCCGCCTACCTGCCGCTGGCGCTGCGGGGGCCGCCGGTGGTGTTCCCGGCTCCGCCCTCGCCCATCTCCCTCCTGGCGGGGGTGCGGCTGGCGCGGGGGGAGGCGGTGGAAGTCCGCTACCGCAACCCCGCGCTGCTGCCCGGCAAGCCCCAGCACTTCCCGCCGGCCTCGAAGTCGGTGGTGTACCTGCGGGCGGGGCGCGGCCCTTCCGCGTAAGCCCGCCCGGCCCCGGCGTCGCCGACCGCGCCGCGGCGCCCATCCCCAACCCTGGAGACGGTGGACATGGCCGAGATGATCCTGCCGGGCGTCTACATCGACGTCCGCGCCGAAGGGCTGATCGCCGCCGGGCAGGTGACCGTCGGCAACATCGGCATGGTGGGCACCGCGCGCCGCGGGCCCGTGGGCAGGGCGGTGCTGCTGAGCACCTACGGCGAGGCGCTGGAGACGTTCGGCGCCTACGACCCGTTCGACGACGCCATCAACCCCGGCCACCCGCTCACCCTGCTGCGGGCGCTGGAGCTGGCCTACGCCAACGGGGCGACGAAGGTCTACGCGGTCCGCGTCCAGTCGGCCACCACCCCCGCCACCGCCGCCTCGCTGCCGCTGAAGCAGGGGGCCGTCACCGCCGTCACCCTCAAGGCCCCGTCACCGGGGAGCTGGGGGAACGACGTGGAGGTGAACGTGTGGGACGCCGAGGCCGACGCCGTGATCACCAACGAGGTGGTAGCCGGGGGAACGCCGCTCTCGCGGCACCCGGTGGAGACCGGCGTCACCCCCCGCATCCGCATCTTCCGCAACGCCACCAAGCAGACGCAGGTGATGGGGGTGAGCTTCACCGCCGCCTCGCCGGGAACGGCGTTCGTCACCGCCGCCACCGGGGTGGTGGCCCTGGACCCCGCCGACGCACTGCTGGCGGGCGACGTGGTGACCGCCACCTACGCCGTGCCGAAGCTCAACGCGCGCAAGGTGACGCTGCGGCTGGGCGCCGTGACCGAGAGCTACACCGTGGCCGACGGGAAGCACCTGGCCGAGCTGCTGGGCTTGCCCGCCGCCGACACCGGCTCGAGCCTGGCGCGCGGCGACCTGACCGGCGCCACCCCCGCCGACCTCCCCGACAAGTCGCCCTCGGCGATCGCGTGGGCGCGGCTGGGGAGCGGCCCGGGGAGCAGCCCCGGCAGCGACGGCGCCGACGCGGCCGACACCGACTACAAGAAGGCGCTCGACGCGCTGGTCAACGAGGAGGCGCACATCATCGTGGCCGCCGGGCAGGACGCCGCGGCCGTGGCCGACGAGCTGACCGGGCACGTGCAGTCGGCCTCCACCGACCAGGTCAGGCGCGACCGGGTGGCCGTGGTGGGAAGCTCGCCGGGCGCCACCCCGCAGCAGATCGCGCTGCACAACGTGGCCAGCGACCGGGTGATCTTCGTGGGCCCGGGGATCCGCACCTCCGACGCGGCCAGCAGGAAGAGCGACAAGAGCGTGGTGCTGCCCGGCGCCTACGCCGCCGCCGCGGTGGCGGGGATGATGAGCGCGCGCGACCCGCACGTGAGCCTCACCAACAAGGTGCTGGCGGTGGCGGGGGTGGCCGGGGGCCCGGGGCGCGGGGCGAAGCCCACCCCCGCCGAGCTCGAGCTGATGGTGCAGAACCGGGTGCTGGCGCTGGAGGAGCGGCAGGGGGTGCGGGTGGTGAAGGCGGTCACCACCGACGACGGCGCCTTCAAGCAGATCACCACCCGGCGCATCGTGGACTACGCCAAGTTCGGCGTGCGCTCGGCGTCGCAGCCGTTCATCGGCCTGCTGAACAACGACCGGGTGCGCAAGGCGCTGCAGGGCTCCATCAACGGCTTCCTGGCGGGGATGGTGGACGACGAGATGCTGGTGAGCTACGACCTGGCGGTGACGGCCACGCGCGACGAGGAGATCCGCGGGATCGCGCGGGTGACGATGACGGTGAGGCCCACGTTCAGCATCGACTACATCAAGGTCACGATGTTCCTCGGCTAAGGAGATACCGGCAATGCCCAACACCAACGTGTTCCGCGGCACCGACGCCACCCTGACCCTGGCGGTGGAAGCTTCGCCCGAGGGGGCGGCGGCCGAGGAGATCATCACCCTCTTCCAGCTCTCGCCCGTGGGGCGGGCCAGCAACGTGGAGGTGTTCGTCCGCACCGAGCTGGAAAGCTTCCACGAGATCGGCCGGCGCCACCCGGTGGCGCTGCGCCCGGGCAACATCCACGTGAGCGGCAAGGTGGACCGCGCCTACATCAACGGCGCGCTGCTGCGCCTGCTGCTGGGCAAGGGCGCGCTGACCGCGCGCGAGGCCGAGCCCTACGCGCAGCCCTCGTTCAACCTGATGCTCGACGCCAAGGACCCGGCGGTGCCGGGCACCAGCAGCACCATCACCGTGCACGGGGTCAAGTTCGAGAACTGGTCGTACTCGCTCCCCGAAGCCGACTTCGTGATGGAGTCGGTCACCTTCAAGGGGCTGTTCATCACCGTGGACGACGTGGAAGGAGCCTGACGCATGCCGCTTTCGGCCGAGGAGCTGCTGGCGGGCGGCGCGCTCACCCACGAGCTGGAGCTTCCCGCGGCGCTGCTGCCGCCCGACGCGGCCCGCGCCGACAATCGCGTGGTGCTGCGCCCGCTCACCGTGCGCGACCTGCAGCGCATCGGCCGGGCGGCGCGCGAGGACGACGGGCTGTCGGCCACGCTGATGATCAGCCAGGCGCTGGTGGAGCCGGTGCTGCGCGTGGAGGAGGTGTCGCAGCTTCCCGCCGGGCTCGCCCGGTTCCTGGTGGAGCGCATCGACGAGATCTCGGGGATCGACACGCCGCGCGACGCGCTGGAGGAGCTGGTGCAGGCGCCGCTGGCCCGCGCCTGCTTCGTGCTGGCGCGCGAGTTCGGCTGGACGCCCGAGGACGTGAGCGGGATGACGGTGGGGCAGATCCTGCTCTACCTGCAGATGGTGCACGAGGGGCGGGAGGCGGCGTGAGGCCGCGCGCCCTGCGCCTGCTTCGCGCCGGCGGCGCGCCGGCCGGGTGGCTGCGGCAGGCCGGCCGCGCGGCCGCCCGCCTGGGCGCGCTGGATCGCGGCGTGGCGTGGACCGGCGAGCTCGCCCGCATCTCGCCGCAGCTGCGCACCGCCCCGCTCTGGGGCGACACGCTGGGGCCGCTCGCGCTCTCCGTTCCGGCCCGTCCATCGTCCTCGTCTCCGTCATCGGCGGCGTCGGCGGCGGACGAGGGCGGCGGCGCGCTTCCCGGCGGCTTCCCGCGCCGCACCTCCCCGTCGGACGCGTCTCCATCCACTCGCACGGACGCCACGGCGCGCGGCCGGACGGGGCGCCGCGTTCCGCCGCCCTCCCGGCAGCATCCTTCCCCGCCGGATCGCGCATCGTCCGCCTCCTCGCCTCCCTTCTCGTCCGCATCCCACTCCACTCCGCCGCCCGCTTCGCTCCCGCGCCGCGCGGGCGAAGGCGTGCTGCGCCGCTGGGATCCGGCGGGAGATGGGCGCGCGGGTGGACATTCGCGTCGACCCGGAGCGGCGGCGTTCGGAGACCATGATCCTTTCGTCATCGCACCGGCGGGCGGGGAGCGGCGGGTGTGGACGCCCACGCCGCAGTCGCTGCCGATCCTGTCCGGGCGCGACCGGCTGCAGGGCTGGGCGGCGGGCCGCGCGCAGCCGGACGTCCCCCAGCCGGACGTCCCCCAGCCGGCGTTCGCGCGCGGCGAGGGGGATGCGCGGTGGATCGCGCGGGTCGCGTCCGCGGCCGCGCGCCGGCTGCCGTTCTCCGCGCGGCGGGTGGACGATCGGGTTGGGATGGACGCGGCGCTGGCCGACGAGTGGGCGTGGCCGCTGGACGGGCCGACGGTGCCGGCCGACGTCCTCACGAGGCTGGCCGCGCGCGCCCGCACGGCTCCACGCGCGCCCGCGCCCCCGAGCGGCGGCCGTGGACACGTCGCGACGCACCCGCCGGCCACGGCTCGCCGTCCCTTGGACGCGACACCGCGGGGTGGGGATGATGCGTCCGCCGTCGTCCGCCGTCCGCCGCGCCTGGCGGCCTGGAACGGCGAGGATGCATCCGCCGCGTTGGCTCCATCGCCCCACCCGCTGTTCCGCCCCCGCCGCGCCGCGCCAGCCGCGGATGTGGAGCGATCCATCTCACGCGTCCCGCACGCCGTCCGATCCCCCGGATCCGCCGCGGATGTCCAGCGTGCGCCCGGGGATGCGAAGCGGGGCGTGGACGACGGGATCGCGGCGCGCGACCGGTGGAGTGGGTGGCCGACCGTGCTGTCGTGGCCTCGGCGCGAGGCGCGGAGTGGCGGCGCGGGCCGGGCATCCGGAAGTGCACGGCGCGCGTGGGATGGAGATGCCGCCACCGCCGCGGAGCCGCCGCGCCTCGCGCGCTCCGTCGCGGGCGAGGCGCCGCTCCCCGCGCCTCCCGTGGCTGACGCGGCGCGCGGCATCTCCGGGCGCGGGACGTCCGCCGTCGCCACCAGGAGCGCATCGATCGAGGGCGGCGGGACGCGGGACGGGTGGCTGATCGACACGCTGCGCGCGCGCTCGCAGCAGCCGGGGCTGTCGGTGGAGCCCGGGGGCGCCACGATCCCCATCCACCCTGCACTCGCGGCGGAGACGGCGGAGCTGCGGGGCGGAATCCCCGGCGTGGTGGGTGGCGCGCCGCCGCTGGCGTGGATGGCGGGCGCCGGCGCGGTGGACGAGGCGGACGCGCTGGGCGAGCTGGACGACCTGGCGGGGCGGGTGAGGCGCATCCTGGAGGACGAGGTGCGCCGCCACGGGATCGACGTGTGACCCCACGGCTGCTGGAGCGCACGAGGGTCGAGTAGTCGTCGTCCGCGGAGTGTGAGGCGCGCGTCAAGCATGGATCCTTCAGTCGCTCAGGCTCCCTCAGGATGACATTGCGGGGAGTCCGTGGGGCGACTGGCTCTGGACCAAGGCGCGGTGCGGGACGACGGACGGAGGCCGAGCGCTCAGCACCAGCACCCAGTACCCAGCACTCAGCACCTCGCACTCAGCACTCAGCACCAGTCCCGAGAGGCGCCCGTGCGGCCGATGCTGGACGACCTGGAGCTGCCGCAGGTGCAGGAGGCCGCGCTGGCCGAGCGCCGCGAGCTGGTGGAGCACCGCCCCGCCGAGCTGGACGGCGGGGTGCTCCAGGACCTGGGGCGCCGGCCCTCGCGCTTCACCGTGAGCGGCGTGGCCGCCGGGCCCGGCGCGGCGGAGTTCCTGGAGAAGCTGAACGCGAAGTTCCGCGACGCGCGCCCCGTGGCCTTCAACGCCGACGTGGGCGCCGGCGCCGCGATCGACCGGGTGATGGTGGCCGACCTGCGCGTGGAGGAGGTGGCGGGCAAGCCCGGGCGCTGGCGCTACCTGCTGAGCCTGGCCGAGCACCAGGAGCCCACCGCGGCCGAGCCCACCGCCGCCGTGGACGCGGCGGTGCTGGACGAGGCCCGCGGCCTGATCGACGACCTGGCGGCCGCGGTGGACCTGGCGCCGTTCCTGTTGACCGGCCTGGAGCCGTTCGTGGCGGTGTTCGAAGGGCTGGTGACCCGCCTGCGCGAGGCGTGACGCGTCCTCAGGTAGGTCAGGTCGGCGAAGACGGGAACCGCGCGCATCCAGGCCCCGCCGGGTCGCATGCTCGCCCACGGGTCCCGCGGCGTGGCCGGACACCCCGGCAGGGGCGAGGCATGCCTCGCCCGGGGCGGCCGAGTGGTTCGATCATGGGATTCGTGCAGATCCATCCGCGGCCGATCCACCCAGCGCCGCAACCCTTCGAGCGAACGGAGCGTGCACGATGGCCGAAGACATCGCAAAGATCCTCGCCGACGTGCACACGGCGCTGGACGGCTTCAGCACCTTCCTGAACGGGCCCGTGTTCGGGCAGATCAAGGAGGGGATCAAGAAGGCCGCCGGGAAGATCCCGCAGATCACGGTGGTGGTCGACAAGCTGATCGAGCTGCTCGACACGCTGCTGGTGGAGATCGACAAGCTCGACCCCGACCACGCGCTCGACCAGGTGCCCACCTTCATGGCAGCCGTGAGCCAGCTGCTCACCGCCGCCGAGCAGATGTTCACCCCGCCCGCCGGCATCGACGAAGCGGTGGCGGCGGTGACCGACATCGCCACGCTGCTCAAGCAGATCCGCGACCTGCTCCCCGACGTGAAGACCAGGCTGGGCGAGCTGAAGCCCTGACGCGGGCACCACTTCCACCCCACGGCCGTAACCCTCTCCCCGCACCCCACCGGGCATGGCCTCGAAGACGCTGCTGGACGACCTGGAGCTGCCGCTGGCGCAGTGCATCGACGTGGAGGACGCGCAGACGCTCGTCCGCCACGCCGTGCCCGGGCTGGACGGCGACTTCCTGCAGCGGACGGCGCGCCGGGCAGCGCGGGTGGCGGTGACCGGGGTGGTGGCGGGCCCCGAGTCGCGCGAGGGGCTGGAGAAGCTGCGCGACCGGCTTCGCGGGACCGAGCCGGTCGACTTCGTGGCCGACATCTCCACCGCCACCCGCGTGACCCGCGTGCTGGTGGAGGCGCTGGACGTGCGCGAGGTGGCGGGCAGGCCCGAGCGCTTCGAGTACGCCTTCCTCCTGCGCGAGTACACCCCGCCCCCGCCGCCCGTCACCGCGCCGCCCCCGGACGACACGCCGCCCCCGCCAGACACCGAGACCGGCACGCTGGCCGTGGAGGTGATCGTGGAGGGCGAGCCCGATTTCGACCTGGGCCGCGTGACCGTCACGGCCGAAGGCCCGGCGTCGGCGCCCACCTCGCGGGTGCTGGCCACGCGCGAAAACAACGTGTGGACCGAGGCGGACCTGCCGGCGGGCGACTTCACCGTGCGCGCCGCCGTGGCCGCCCCGCCGATGGCCGCCGCGGCGCAGGCCGAGGTGAAGGCCGGGCAGACGGCGCAGGCCACCCTGCGGCTGGGGCGCGCGGCCGGCGTGGCGAAGGCGTTCGTGGTCACCTTCCGCTTCGACAGCGCCTTCGTGGAGCCGTGCATGCGCGCGGTGCTGCGCCGCGCCGCCGTCTACGCCGCCGCGCACACCGAAGAGCGCCTGGTGGTGGTGGGCCACACCGACAAGACCGGCTCGGCCGCCTACAACCAGTCGCTGTCGGAGCGCCGCGCGCGCGCCGTGTTCGCGTGCCTGGGCTTCGTGGACGAGCCCACGAGGTCGGTGGGCGAGTGGACGGCGGTCCGGCAGAAGCGGACCGGGCCCGGCGCGCCCAGCGTGCAGGACGGCTGGGCGACGCGCGAGTACCAGCAGATGCTGCAGGAGCTGGGCTTCTACCCCGGCCGCATCGATGGCGACCACGGCCCCATGACGCGCGAGGCGGTGCGCGCCTTCCGCTGCCGCAAGGGTCTGCCGCCGGGGACGGCGGTGGACGACGAGGTGTGGCTGGCGCTGATCGGCGACTACCTGGCCGACCGGCCGCCCACGGTTGCCCGCGACCGGCTGCTGGCCAACTGCGCGGCCACGAAGCTGGAGTGGATCGGGTGCGGGGAGCAGGACCCGGTGAAGAACACCGAGGCCGCGCACCGCCCCAACCGCCGCGTGGAGCTGCTGTTCGTGACCGACGCGGCGCTTCCCTGCACGGTGCCCGTCCCCGACACCTGGGCCCTCCCCGCGCCGGGCCACACGGCGGCCGAATGGTGCCTGGGGCCCGGCGACACGGCGAAGCGCGCCTGCTTCGTCTCGCGGCTGGAGCCCGCCCCGCCGCGCTGGAGCGTGGAGCCGGCCGACGACGCCGTGATCACCGCGCAGGGAACGATCACCAGGGAGGTGGAGCGTGCCGACGGCACGGTGGACACCGTCCCCGGCGGGGGAACGCGCTTCGTCCTGGTCGCCTCCGATGGCGAGTTCAAGGCGAATGAGCTGGGGAGCGGCGAGCCCGCCCCGGCGCAGACGAAGGCCGACGGGACCTTCTCCTTCGCCGGCAAGCGCGCGGGGGTGTACGTGATGGAGGTGCAGGACGCCGTGCTCGCGCGCCTGGCCGAGGACGGCGCGCCGCCCGCGACGGGGCCGACGGTGTGCAAGGCGCTGCTGACGGATTCCGACCGGCTGAACGTGGTGCTGCCGCGCGACCCGGTGCTGCGCGAGATCCGGCTGCCGGTGAGCGTGCACCTGATGACCGCGCTGCACCCCGGCACCCGCGCGGTGCGCGCCTGCCCCGAGTCGCTGAACCCCGCCGTCACCCACGCGCAGCGGACCGAGCGAGACGCATCGGCGGCGGCCGATCTGCTCGACGCGGCCAACCGCATCTGGGGGCAGGCGCGGGTCAACTGGGTGCTGCGCGACGTGGTGGCCGAGAGCTTCGCCACCGCCGGCCGCGACGCCTGCCACGTGAGCGAGGACGAGCGCAACGGGATCTTCGCCGAGGCGGCCACCCCCAACGTGCTGAACCTGTTCCTCTTCGGCAGCATGGAGGTGCGGGGCGAGGCGGGGGTGCACGTGGTGGGGAGGCTGGTGGACGGGGCCGACGCCACGATCCGCACCTTCGAGGCGGTGGCGATGGCCGACCGCATCCTCCTCAAGCTGTTCGCCAACGCCGATCCGGTCGAGAGCACCCCCGGCGGCCCCGAGAGCGAGGTGATCCTGGCGCACGAGCTGGGGCACTACCTCTCTCTCGACCACGTGACGGAGAGCGGCCCCGCCGCCCAGCGGCGGCTGATGCTCCCCACCGAGGCGCCCGACCACCGGCGGCTGACGCCCGACGAGGTGAAGCAGGCGCGCGCGTCGGAGAACGCGCGCGATTGCGGGCGCGTGTCGGTGGAGGTGACGGGCGCCACCCGGTTCGGTGGCGGCGCGCTGGGGCACCGCTTCGTTGCGGTGCTCGACGCCGCCGCCCCGCCGGTGACGGTGGACGCCCGGCTGTCGCCCACGCAGCTGGACGCCCCCGGGTCGGTCTTCACCATGACGGGGGGCGACGCCGGCGCGTCGCCCACGCAGCGCCTGGTGGGCGGCGGCGCAACCGGGCGAACCGAGGTGATCGCCCGCTGGACGCCCGCCGGGGGAGGGCCGGCGTCGGAAGCGTACGCCATCGTCTACGTGGTGGAGTTCCAGCTGGAGGTGCCGGGCGGGAGGCTGCTGGCGGGGTCGAGCCCGCCCACCTTCGTGGTGCTGGGCACGGGCGGCCCCGCCCAGGTGCGGGCGCAGCTGACTCCCGCGCCGGCGGTGGTCCCCGGCGACCTGCTCGGGTGGGAAGGCGGCGAGGCGCTGGACGACCCCCTGCGCCGGCGGGTGCCGTTCGGCGCGGTGACCGAGGTTTCGGCCACGGTGGGCGGGGTGACGCGCACGGTGCTGGTCTCCGCGGTGCAGGTGCGGCTGGACGTGGACGCCGACCGCGACGGCACCGTGGGCGCCGACGAGAGCGACCGCTCGGTGTGGGAGCCCGGCATCGGGAAGAAGGGGGCGGTCCTGCTCTGCAACCTGGACGACGACGACGCGGACGGTGTCGAGGACGCCCTGAACGACACGGTGGACGGCGCCGCCGACGCGCAGGACCTGGCGCCGCTGGTGGTCCGCGCGGCCGGGGCGCTTCCCCCCGGCGTGACGCTCGCCCTGGTGCCCACCCCGCGCGAGCGGGTGCGGGTGTTCGCCACCCGCACCGCGGGGGCGGCCGCGGTCGCCGGGGTGGCGCCGGCCCCGGCCGAGCACGCGGTGGCCGGCGGCACGGCCGGCGTGGAGATGGGGATCGAGGCGGTGAGCTATCCCGTGCCGGGGTTCGACGGGAAAGTGCGCGTGGCGCTGGTCCTTCGCCACGGTGCCACCGAGCTGGCGCGCGACGAGGTGGCGATGCGCGTGGCGCCCTGGGTGATGCCGTCGCACCTCGACCCCACCGACGAGGTGTACGTGCTGAAGGGGTTCAACTCCGTTTTCCTGGCGGACCTCGCCGCGGCCACCTCGGCGGCCGGGGTCAAGCTCAAGGCCACCGACGCGAGCGGCTTTCTGGAGGAAGGGTTCGTGGACCGATGGACGCAGGACACGATGGAGGTGGGAGTGAGCACCATGCCGGGACATGGACTGCAGGTGGTGCTCGATTCGGTGCGCACGCGCGGCCTCGACCCCTACGCGCGCGCCGAGCTCTTCGGACCCGGCCTCGGCTTCCTGCGAATCGCCACCGACGTCGAGGAGAACACCTTCGACTCGCACGGAGATCTGGAAGTCTCTCCGCCGGTGGTGGTGAACGGGCGGGAGTTCAAGCTGGGGCGCATCTACCACGGCGCGGGCCGCCCGGCGATCGGAGCCGTGCCAGCCCAGCCGTTCAACCCCGACTTCCTGGCCTTCCTGAACGCCCAGGCCGTACAGAAGCCGTTCGCCATCGACACCTCGTGGCTGGCGGTGGGGCACGTGGACGAGTTCGTGAGCTTCGTCCCCGCCGCCAGCGGGCGGAGCTTTCGCCTGGTGATCGCCGACACGCCTTCGTGCGTGAAGATGCTGCGCGCCCTGAAGACCAGCGGGCATGGCGGGCTCACCCTCTTCACCGGGAAGACCCAGGCGCACTACGGCGAGCGGACGGTGGACGACATCCTCTCCAACACCGCGCTGCTGGACGACAACCGGCTGATCTGCCAGCCCAGGATCGAGGCGGTGCTGGCAGTGATGGCCGCCGAGCTGGGCCTCGACCCCGTGGCCGACGTGCTGCGCATCCCCTCGCTCTTCGAGGAGTCGGAGGAATCGCCACGGCGCGCACGCAAGACCGCCCCTCCCTTCTTCGAGGCGATGATCCCCGGGATGGTCAACCTGCTCTGCATCACCGGGAAGTCCTTCGCCGGACACCACCTGGCCATGGCCAAGCCGTTCGGCCCGAAGCTGAACGGGGTGGACCAGGTGGAGGCCGAGGTGCTTCGCCTCTACGGCACGCTTGGCTACGCGCCCACGCAGGTCCACTTCGTGGACGATTTCGACACCTACCACGTGGCGATGGGCGAGGTGCACTGCGGCACCAACTCGCGCCGCCAGGCCCCCGCCACGCCGTGGTGGGAGCAGACGGAGTTCTGATGGAGCCCATGGAAACGGTCGAAGCGGCCTACGGCGACGCGCTCGAGGGCTCGGGTGTGACGTTCAGGGAAGCCGAGGCGCGGCTGCTGGAAGGCGGCGGCGAGGCGGCCTCGTTCCTCCGCGAGCGCGCCGGGACCGCGGAGGGCGCGCTGGCGTCGCTGGTTACCCACGCGCTCCTGGCCCGCGTGGAGGAGGGCGGCGCCCTCTCTCGCGCCCTGGCCGACCTGGAGGAGATGCGCAGGAAAGCGCTGCGGACCGCGGCGGGAGGCCCCTCGCCGGCATTCGTCAGCGGGTTCCTGGAGACGGGCTACGGACCCGGGCTGGCGCCGCTGATGGCCGCATACCTCTACAAGCTGTGGACAGTGTGGCCGGGTTGGATGACGGCCGGCGTGGCGCTGTACGTGGGCGAGCAGGGTGGGCCCGAGGTGAGCGACGCGCTCCTCCCGATGGCCCTGGCCACCCGCGACCCGTTCCAGCGCGAGGTGGCGGCGCGTGCGCTGGCGCTCACCGGCGACCCGGCGCTGGCCGCCAGGCTCGAGGCGGTGGTGGCCGAGGCCCCGGACGACCTCCGTCCCGAGGTGCTGGCGTCGGCCGACGACATCCGCCGGCGCATCGAGGCCTTCGCGTGATGGCCGTGAAGCGCCCGCGCACCGCCTGCTTCCCCGCCGCCGGCCCGCTCGCGGACCCGGCGTCGCGGGGGCCCGCATGACCGTGCTGCTGGGCGGCGTGGAGCTGCCGCTGGCGCAGTGCGTCGACGCCGGGGACGTGCAGGTGATCGTGCGGCACGCGGTGCCGGGGCTGGACGGCGGCGTGCTGCAGCGCACCGGGCGGCGCGCGGCGCGGGTGGCGGTGACCGGCGTGGTGGCCGGGGCCGATGCGCGCGACGGGCTGGAGCGGCTGCGCGAGCACGTGCGCGGCGCCGACCCGGTCGAATTCGTGGCCGACGTGGCCACCGCGGTACGCGTCACCCGCGTGCGGGTGGAAGCGCTGGACGTGCGCGAGGTGGCGGGGAAGCCCGGCCGCTGGGAATACGCCTTCCTCCTGCGCGAGCACCAGGACCCGCCGCCGGTGATGGAAACGGACCCGCCCGAGCCCGCGGCGGTGCAGGCGGCCGCCGCCGGCGACGGCCGTGCGGCGGCGGACGAGCAGGCGGGTGGAGTAGACGCCGGCGCGGGCGAGCTGGTGGTGCAGGTGACGCTGGCGGAAGGTGGCGACGACTACACCGGCGTGCGGGTGCTGGTGGAGGGAACGACCGACGCGGGCGAGCGCCTCTCCTGCGCGATCGACGAGCACGACAACGGGGCGTTCCGCCGGGAAGGGCTCCCGGCGGGGGAATACACGGTCCACGTGGCATCGGCCTGAGGCACATGGCGAACGGAAGCGGCGCGGAGGCCCGGGTGCGGGCCGGACAGCGGACGGTGGTGCCGGTGGGCTTCGGCACCCCCGGCTTCTGCCTGCTTGCGAGCGCCGTCCACTTCCAGACCGCCGGATCCTGGGTGGCGCCCACGGCCGACCACGTGGCCGCCTACGCGGCGGTCGTCGACCGGCTCACCCGCAGCCCCGCCTCGCGGCTGCTGGTGGTGGGGCACACCGACGACCAGGCCGGCGACGCCGTCAACGACCCGCTCTCGCAGCGCCGCGCGCGCACCGTGCAGGCGGTGCTGGCCGGCGACACGGCCACCTGGGAGGAGATCTACCGCGCCGAGCGGGTGGACGGCGCGGCCACGCCCTGGGGGCACGGCACCTTCGCCGCCATGCTCACCGCCACCGCGGCCGCGGCCACGCAGGCCGAGGTCGACGCGCACCGCGCGCTCACCCCCGCGGGGGAAGGGCGGCGCGCCACGCTGTTCGCGGCGTACTTCCGCGTCCTCCTGTCGAACCCGGCGGCGCCGGTGCCGCTGCGCTCCACCGCGCCGGCGTTCCTGGGGTGCGGCGAGCACCACGTGCTGGCGCCGGGGAACCACCCGCCCAGCCGCCGCACCGAGTTCATCTTCTTCTCCGGCAGCGGGAGCCCCACCCTCGACTGTCCCTCGTACCCGGGGTGGCGCAACGGCTGCGCGCCGGCGGCCACCCCCCCGCCGCAGCCGCCCGCCACGGCCACCTTCCACGTGTCGCCCGCGGGGAACGACGCCACCGGCGACGGCACCCTGCCGCGGCCCTGGCGCACCTTCCGGCACTCGTTCGCGGAGATCCACCGCCTTCGCCAGGCCGGACAGGCGGTGACGCTCAACGTGCTGGGCGGGACCTTCGACGAGACGATCCGCCTGCCCAGCGGGGTGACGGTGGAAGGCGTCGGCACGCCCATCCCCGAGATCCACGGCGAGTTCGACAGCCCGGCGCTGCTGGCCAGCGGCACGCGCGACTCGGCCGTGCGCCGCCTGAAGCTGGCCCGGTCGACCCGCTCGGGGGCCCGCGTCGAGTTCGCGCGCGACGTGGTGCTGGCCGACTGCGAGGTGACGCTGAACACCGCGCCGCGCGGGGGCGGCATCTCGGTCGTGGACTCCACCGGGGTGACGGTGCGGGGGTGCGACGTGCACCACAACCGGGCCGGCGACATCGCCGGGGCCATCACCGCCGCCAGCCTGGAGATCTCGATCAGCACCGCCCCCGAGATCCAGGAGTTCGAGGTGACGCTGGGCCACTCGCACGGCGGAGGGATCTACGTGCAGGGCGGCGGCGGGATCGTGCTGCGCGGCAACACCGTGCGCGAGAACCAGGCGATCCTGTTCGGCGGGGGGATCGCGGTGGACAACCCGGCGCCCGCGGCGGGCTCGGTGGAGATCGCCGACAACGTGATCACCTGCAACCAGGTGTCGCACGCCGACCTGGCGCCGCTGGGCGCATCGGTGGCGGCGTGCGGCGAAGACATGGGCGACCCCGTGGCCGCGCGGCTCGCCCAGGAGGTGCCGGTGGGCGGGGGCACGGCGGCCGCGCGCGCGGTGCCGCTGCTGCACGGCGTGGGCTTCGAGAGCGGGGTGGGGGGCGGCGTGGCGCTGCGCAACGTGGGCACCGGCGTGCGCCTGCTGCGCAACCGCATCGGCGTGGACGGGACGGGCGCCGCGGCGCCCAACCGCGCGCGGCGCGGCGGCGGGGTGGAGATCTTCACCGGCGCCTACCCGGCGCTGGAGGCCAACGAGATCGCCTTCAACCTCTCGTCCGACGACGGCGGCGGGATCTCGGTGGACCAGTTCGACCCCTTTCTCCCGGCGGGGCAGGCGACCTTCCTGGGGTTCACCCGCCGGGCGATGGTCCCGCGGCAGACCATCGAGATGCGCGACAACCACCTGCACGACAACCGCTGCATCGAGGACGGCGGCGGGATCTACGCCACCGGCGCGCCGCGGCTGCACCTCTCGGGCGCGGGCACGCGCATCACCGGCAACCGCGCGGGCGAGAACGGCGGCGGGATCCGCATCTCGTACGCGGCGGTGCTGCGCGCCGAGGACATCACCGTGATCGGCAACCAGAGCAACGTGATCGGCGCGCAGCGCGAGGGCGGCGGCGGGATCGCGGCGCGCAACGCCCGGATCCACCTTGCCCGCTGCACCGTGAGCGGCAACGTGGCCAACGCCTTCGCGGGGGGCGGCCTGTTCACCACCAGCACCTTCGAGGGCGGCTTCGGCACGCGCGGGTTCATCGCCAACCGGCGCGGGCAGTTCGACGACATTATGGTGGACGACTACGGCTTCACCGCGCGCGAGTACCGGCTCACCGACGCGGCGGGGAGCGGCAACCGCGCGCTGGGCGCCTCGGGGGCGGGCGGATACCTGTACGCGCTGCGCGACCCCGGCGTGGCGGACGGCCAGCCGCTGGGGGGCGAGCAGCCGCTGCGGGTGACGATCAACGGGGCCGCCACCGCCATCGGCGCGAACACCTCCGAGTACCTGAACCCCAATGCGGCGATCGGCACCCGCAAGCGCGCCACCATCACCATCGAGCTGTCGGGCCAGCGTGACGCCGCGGGGCACCCGCAGGACCGCGTGCGCATCACCGGCCTGGGCCCGGTGCCCGGGAGCGTGGCGCTCTCCACGCCCACGCCCGACGAGAAGGCGATCGTCATCCTCCACGCGGGCAACCGCACGCCGCCCGACGAGCAGCCGGTTTCGTTCCCCTACCAGAACGTGGCCCCAAACGTCACCGGCGTGCAGGAGCGCTTCGGCGCCGCCGCCGGGGGCGCGCGCGTGTCGATCACCGGCACGGGCTTCATGGACGGCGCCTCGGTGACGTTTGGCGGCGTGCCGGCCACGGTGATCTCGGTGTCGGAGGGCGAGATATGGGTGGACACCCCGGCCCACGCGGCGGGTGTGGTGGACGTGGCGGTCACCAACGCCGACGGGAAGACCGACCCCGTCCCGGGCGACTACGAGTACACGACCCTCTCCCTCGCCTCCTCGCCCGTCGCCCCCGCGGTTGGCGCGGCCGACCGGGCGACGGTGGTGGTGGTGCAGGGCACCGGGTTCCTGCCGGGGGTGCGGGTGTTCGTGGGCAGCCAGCCGTGCACCGTGAACCAGCGGGTGGGGCACACCGAGTTGGACGTGACGGTGCCTCCCTGCCCCACCGGCGGCGCCACCCCGGCCGATGTGGACGTGATCAACCCGAGCGGCGAGACGGTCAACCGCGCCGGCGCCTTTCGCTGGGAGGCGGGGCCTTGATTCGCCCCGTGCGCCCGCGCGCGGGCGCCGCCTTCACCCGTACCTGGCGGCCGCGATGAGCCTGCGCCCCGCGTACCGCCTGGCCATCGGCGGCCGGACGGTGGACACGACCGACGACCCGCGCGCCAGCACCCTGGTGGCGCTGCGGGTGTCGCTGGGGCTGGACGCGCCGGCCGACGCGGCCACGCTGGTGCTGGCGCAGGTGGGCGGCCTGAGGCCGCGGCAGGGCGACGACGCGGCGGTGGAGCTGGGCTACGCCGACGGCGAAGGCGGGCTGGAGCGGGTGATCACCGGCACCGTGCTTGGCGTGGAAGCGGGGATCACCACCGCGCGGGTGACGGTGGAAGGCGGGCTGGGGGCGATGCTGCGCGCCTTCGTGGACGAGACCTTCGAGAGCAAGACGGCGGGCGAGATCGTGCGCGACCTGGCGGGGCGGGGCGGGGCGCGGGTGGGCCGGGTGGACGACGGGCCCCGGTTCCCCGCCTACGTGGTGGACGGGCGCCGCTCGCTGCTGCGGCACGTGCGCGACCTGGGCGGGCTGGTGGGCTTCGACGCCTATGCCGACGAGGGGGGGAAGCTGGTGTTCCGCCCCTTCCAGAATGGAAACACCGTGCACGTGCTGAAGCGCGGGCGCGACCTGATCTCGCTGGAGCTGCGCCGCGGCGGCGCCCCCGCGGGCGCCGTGGACGCCTACGGCGAGAGCCCCGCGGGCTCGCAGGGCGCCGAGAGCTGGGGATGGCTGACGGCCGACGGCTCGCGGTCGAAGGGCTCGGCCGGGTCGGGGGCGAGGCGGCTGCTGGAGCGCCCCGTCCTGCGCACGCCCGACACCACCGCCGCCGCGGCCCGTGCCGCGCTGGCCCAGCTCACCCGCGCCGCGGTGCGCGGCGAGGCGGTGCTGGCCGGCCGCCCCGGGCTGCGCCTGGGCGACGCGGTGCGCCTGGAAGACACCGGCGCCGCCGATGCCGACGGCACATACCAGGTCCGCACCGTGGTCCACCGCCTCAGCAAGGCCGCCGGGTTTACGACCACGGTCGGGTTCCGTTCGACGGCGTGAGGACGCGGGCACCGGGCACTGGGCACTGGGCACCGGGCACGATCGAAGTCGGACGCCGCATTCGAATCACACCAGAGGAGCGCGGATGAGCGGGATCGTGGAGGCCATCCAAGCCATCGTGCGGCACGAGCTGGCGCGGGTGCGCGTGGCCGACCTGGGCGTGGTGGAGACCGTGCGCAGCCACGCCGACGGCGGCGACCACGACAACTACGGCTGTGACGTGCGGCTCAAGAACAGCGGCCTGCTGCTGAAGCGCGTCCCGCTCGCCACGCAGCTGGTCGGGGCGGTGGCCGCCCCGCGCAAGGGCGAGCTGGTGATGGTGGTCTACGACAAGGGCGACGTGAACCAGCCGGTGGTGATCGGCCGGCTCTACACCGACGAGCAGCGCCCCCCGCTCAACGAGGTGGGCGAGCACGTCACCCGCATCCCCCTGGCCGAGCCCGACGACAGCACGCTGATCGCCATCCTCCGCAACCTCCCCGGCCAGAGCCCGCCGCGCGAGGCGCTGCTGCAGCTGGCGCCCAAGGTGACCGTGCAGGCCACCGACGGGACGGTCAGGGCCGTGGCGGGCGGGAACGAGGTCGTGATCGACCAGCAGGGGCAGAGCGGGGGAACGGTGAAGGTGGTGGCGGGCCGCTCCACCATCACCCTCAACCAGGACGGCGACGTGACGGTGGAGGCGGCCGGCTCGCTCACCCTCAAGGCCACCGGCGACCTTACGCTGGAGGGGATGAGCGTGAAGGTGAAGGCCACCACCAGCGCCTCGGTGGAGGCGGGGACCGAGCTCTCGCTGAAGGGCACCGCGGGGGCCACGGTGGACGGCGGGGTGTCGGCCACGGTCAAGGGAATGTCGGTGACGATCAAGGGAACCACCTCCTTCTCGATGTGAGGCGAAGGATGCCCGGAATGCCCGTCAGCATCGGCTGCATGGTGATGCTCGCCCCCGGCGCGGCCGGCCCACCCGACACGGGCACCATCGTGGCCGTCTTCCCGCCCGTGGTCACCGCCGGGGGGATGCCGCTGGCCACCACCGGGTCGATGTGCACGATGGTGAACTCGGTCACCGTCGTCCCCTATCCGGTGGTGATCGGCCCAATCGCCAGCACGGGGGTGACGGTGGGCGGCAAGGGGCTGGTGCGCATGGGCGACCGCATCCCCACGCCGCCGGGGATCCTCACCATCCTGGGCCCCCCCGCCGCCCCCTACGTCACCGACCAGTGGCCGCCATGACAGGGGATGCGGACGTCGGCCGGCCACGTCGACCGTGTCGCGACAACCGGAGGACGGAGCGTGTTCGGTGACACGGGCGCGGACGCGGGTCGATGACGGGTATCCGTCGATGCATCTCCGGTGACCGGACGCGGACGCGGGACGACGACACGTCCGCGGTGACGCGTCAGGCATGCGGATGGTTTCGGTGGCGCGGGGTGGGACGACCCCGATCACCGGGGATTCGAGGTCCGTCCCCACGTGAATGGGCGTGGACGCGAGACGAGGGCCGTAGGGGCGAGGCATGCCTCGCCCGCGCCGGCGGAATGGGGCGGTGACCGGGGATTCAGGGCGGATGCAGGTCCCGCCGGACTCGCATGCTCGCCCCTGCGAACAGCACCTAGCACTCAGCACTCAGCACCCAGCACTCCCGAGGACGCCGATGCCCACCCGACCCACTCCCGCCGAGCTCTTCGGCACCGACCTGTGGCTGCTTCCGAGCGTGCTGCGCGAGAACAGCCGCTTTCCCGGCGCCGACCTGCGCACGGCCGAGCGCCCCGAGCGCGCGCAGCCGGGTGACGAGCAGCAGCCGCCGGTGGACCTGGCGACCGTTTCCGGCGTGGAGAACCTGGAGCATGCCCTCCTCCTCCGCCTGCTTACGCCGGTGGGCGGCCTGGCGGCGCTGGGGCACCCGCGCTACGGCTGCCGCCTGCACGAGCTGATCGGCGAGCTGAACAACGAGACCACGCGCAACCGCGCCAAGATGTACGTGCTGCAGGCACTCGCCGACGAGCCGCGGGTGCAGGAGGTGACGAGCGTCTCCGTCACTCCCAGCCCGCGCGATCCGGTGGAGGTGGACGTGCGCGTGGCCCTGGTGACCATCGGCGAGCCGGTGGCGCTCAACCTGGTATTCCCCTTCTCGCTCGCCGGCGAGGCGCGGTGAACGAAAGGAGCCGGCCGTGAACCCCGAAACCGTTTCGCTGATCGAACGCCCCTACCGCGAGGTGGTGGACGACGTGCTCACCGCCATGCTGGGCGGCGTGGTGAACGAGCGCATCGAGTACGACCTGAAGCAGGACCGCTACCCCCTGCAGCGCCCGGCCCGCGCCGTCCGCGCGGTGGACGGCGTGCTGTGGGTGGAAGACCGCGCCACCGGGCTGGGCGAGCTGCAGCGCACCGCCTTCCTCCCCGGCGCCGACTGGAGCTTCAGCGAGGCGGCCAACGAGCTGGTGTGGGAGGCGGGCGGCCGCCGCCCCGCCGACGAGACCGGCTTCGACGTGGACTATGTGCCGCGCGACGCCCGCTCGCCCATCAGCGACGTGAACGTGGGGAGCGTGGCGCGCACGCTGGGCGAGTCGGTGGGGCGCGAGATCGCCACCGTGTGGGAGCAGGTGAACCAGGCGTACCGCTCGGCCTTCCTGGAAACCGCCGGCGGCAAGTCGCTCGACCTGGTGGTCGCCATCCTGGGCCTCAGGCGCAAGACGGGCGAATACGCGCAGGGCTCGGTCTCCTTCTACCGCCAGGCCGCCCCCGGCGGCGGCAACGACGTGACCATCGTCGAGGGCACGCCGCTGCGCACGGAGAAGGGCGACGCCGCGTTCGAGGCCGCCGAGCTGCGCACCCTGCAGCGCGGGCAGGCGCGGGTGGACGTGCCGGTGCGCGCGGCGGGCGCCTCGCGCGGGCCGGCGGGGGTGGTGCCCGCGGGCGCCATCACCACGCTGGTGCGGCCGCTGGAGGGCATCGCCCGCGTGGCCAACCTCGAGCCCACCCTGCTGGGCGCGGCCGACGAGACCGACGACCAGCTGCGCGCCCGCGCCCGCGCCGCCCTGCGCGCCATGGGCACCGCCACCGTGGCGGCGCTGGTGCGCGCGGTGGAGGAGCAGCGCGGCAAGGTGGTGGAGGTGTGGGACCCGGGCGGCGCCCCGGCCAAACGCAGCGCCCCCGGCACCGTCACCCTGCTGGTGGAGGCCGAGCCCGAGCGCTTCGCCCAGCTGCTGGACACCGTGCACCGCACCCGCGCCGCCGGCATCCGCGCCGACGTGCAGGCGCGCTACGTCTACTTCCGCCCCCGGCTGACCGCCGAGCTGGCCGGCGGGCTCACCCCCGAGGGGCAGCTCAAGGTGGCCGCCCAAGCGGTGGCGGCGCTGGCGGCCTACGTGGACACGCTGGGCCCCGGCGCCCCCGCCACCGGCGCGGGGATGATCACGGCGCTGGAGCCGCTGCGCGACCTGCGCGACCCCGTGTTCATCGACGTGCAGGCCTGGCTCTCGGACGTGGACCGTCCCGGCCCGCAGGCGCTGGCCGAGCGGGTGGTGGCGTCGCTCCCCACCTCGCACCCCGGCGGCGACGCGCTGGTGGGCGCGCTGGCGGCGGCGCTCGCGGGCTCGCTGCCGGACGCGCCCACGGGCGGGCGCACCCCGGCGCCGGCGCAGGTGGCGGGGCCCGGGGGCGCGCCCGCCACCGACGCGCAGGTGGAGAAGGCCGAGTTCTCCGTCCTCGCCACCGCCAACGGGCAGACGGGGTGGGTGGTGCTGGAGATGTCGCCCACCGACGTGGTGCTCACCAGGACCTGAGATGGCGACCAAGACCGAGCGCATCCTCGCGAACCTCCCGCGCACCTTCCGCGCGCATCCCACGCCCACGGCGCTGCACGCGCTGGCGCAGGCGTTCGGGGGCGAGCTGCTGCGCGTGGAGAACGCCCTCGCCGAGATCATGCAGGCGCACTGGGTGGACCATGCCGACCGCGGCGCGCCCGCCGTGGGCGACCTGGCCCGCATGGCCGCGCTCTATGGCCTGGCCCCGCGCCGCGCGCCGCTCCCCGAGGAAACGGCCGAGGAGTTCCGCGAGCGGCTCAAGTCGCACGTGCGCACCTTCCTCGAGGGCCCCTCCACGCTGGGCGGCGTGCTGCGCGTGGCCGCCGACGCGCTGGGGCTGCGCATCGACGAGCGGCTGAACGGGTGGTGGAACCGCCCCGGCGGCGACCCCGCCGTCACCCGCCCGCGCGGCGACGACGCGGCCGGCCCGCTCTTCGGCGGCCCCGCGCGGTCCCGCGGGCGCGCGGCCACGGCGGCGCGCGTGGCCGGCCCGGTCCTCCCCCTCGCCGGCGCCGACCTGCGCGCGGGCTCCCTTCTCCGCATCTCTGTGGACGGGGGTGCAGTGGTGGAGGTGGACTGCGCCGCGGGGGAGGTCGACCGCGCCCACGTCCCTCTCTCCGCCATCGTCGCCGCGCTCGAGGCCGCGCTGGGCCGTGGGGTGGCGCGCGACGAGGACGGCCGTCTCGCCCTGGTCTCCCCGACGACCGGCGCGCCTTCGTCCGTCGAAGTCGTGGAAGGGCCGGGAGACGCGGCGCCCGTCCTCCTCGGCCTCCCCGCGCGGGAGCACCAGGGGCGGGCGGGGGAAGATGCGGAGATCGCGGGCACTGTCGATCTCCCCGCGTCGCTCGACCTGCGCGAGCACCGCTACCTGCGCGTGACGATGGACGGCGCGCGGCTGGCCGAGGTGGACTGCGCCGACCCCGCCCAACCCGGGGCCACCCCGCCCGCCCACGTGGCCGGCGCGCTGAACGCGGCGCTGGGGCCGGTGGCGCGGCTGGAAGGCACGCGGCTGGTGCTGTGCTCGCCCACCCCCGGCGCCGCGGGGAGCCTGGCCGTGCGCGAGGCCGCCGCGCAGGACGCCGCCGCCTTCCTGCTGGGCGGCGCCCCGCGCGAGGCCCGGGGTCGCGACGCCGCGCCGGCCGGGCTGGCGGGCGCCGCGCCGCTGCCGGGCGAGATCGACCTGTCCACCCGCTTCGCCGTGCGCGTCGAGGTGGACGGCCGCCGCCCGGTGACGGTGGACTGCGCCGGCGCCGACCCGGCGCGCACCACCCCGGCCGAGGTGGCCGCACGCCTGGCCGCCGCGCTGGCGCCGGGATCCGCGCGGTTCGACGGCTCCGTCCTCCACGCGTCCTCGCCCACCGCGGGCGAGGCGAGCACGCTGGCCATCCTCCCCGTCACGCCGGAAGAAGACGCCGGACCCCTCCTCTTCGGCCTGCTCCCCCGCCGCTTCACGGGCCAGGACGCCGCGGCCGCGGTGATCCACGGGTCGGCCGACGTTTCCGCCGGCGTGGACCTGCGTGCGCGCGGCGTGCTGGCGGTGGCGGTGGACGGCGCGCCGGCGGTGGAGATCGACGTGGCCGGCGCCGTGGCCCGCGCCGGCGGCGACCCGGCCCGGGCCACGGCCGAGCAGGTGAAGCGCGCCGTCAACGAGGGGCTGGGCGAGTGGGTCGCCCAGGTGGAAGGCGGGCGGCTGGTGCTGGCCTCCAGCACCCGCGGCACCGCCGCCGCGGTGGAGGTGGTGCCGCTGGAAACGACGGTTCGCCGCCCCTTCACCACCCGCGCCTTCGTCGTCGGTGAAGCCGCTTCCGTCCTGCTCGGCGTACCCACCGCGGTGGCGAGCGGGCGGGGTGCCACGCAGGCTCGCATCGAAGGCACGGTGGACCTGCGCCGCGGGGTGGACCTGCGCCCCGCACGCTGGATCCGCGTGGCGGTGGACGGGGCGCCGGCGGTGGACGTGGACTGTGCCAAGGACCTCCCCCGCCCGCGCCTGGCGCTCCCCGGCGAGGTCGCCGCCGCCATCAACCAGCAGCTCTTCGCGGGCGCGGGGGTGGCGGGCGTCGCGTCGGTCGAAGCGGGGCGGCTGGTGCTCACCTCGCATCGTCGGGGCGCGGCCGCCGCCGTGGTGCTGGAGCCCCCCCGCGCCGAGGACGCGCGCCCCGCGCTGCTGGGGCTGGAGCCCGGCCTGTGGCGCGGCGACAACGGGCACCGCGTGGTGTTCGCGGGCACGGCGGGCGTGGGCGCGGGGGTCGACCTGTCCACCGCCGATCGCCTGCGGCTGAAGGTGGACGGCCAGGAGCACGAGGTGGAATGCCGCGGCGCCGACCCGGCGCACACCGCGCTCGCCGAGATCGTGGACGCCATCAACACCGCCTTCGCCAACCTGGTGGCCCGCTCCGACGGCGCGCACCTGGTGATCTCGTCAGGCGGGCCGGGGGGGAGCGTGGAGATCCTCCCCGCCACCGGCGGCCCCGACGCCGCGCGGCTGCTGCTGGGCATCGACCCGCCGCGCGCCTACCTCGGCCAGGCGCCGGCCCCCGCGCGGGTGACGGCGGCGCGCGCGCTGGCCGGGCCGCGGGACCTGCGCGTCGCGCGCTACCTGCGGCTGGCGGTCGACGGCGGCGAGCCCGCCGTGGTCGACTGCGCGGCCACGGCGGCCGACCTCGGCGCGGTGGGCCTGGCGGAGGTCGCCGACGCCATCGAGCGGGTGCTGGGGCCGGGGACGGCGGGGGTGGACGCGGGCCGCCTGGTGCTCACCACCCGCTCGCGTGGCTCCGGCGCCCGCATCGAGCTCTTCGCCCACTCCGGCGCCGACGCCCGCGCCGCGCTCTTCGGCACCGCGCCGGTGGCGGCGGCCGGTGAGGCGCCGGCTCCCGCCGTGATCGAAGGAACGGTGGACCTCAGCGCCGGGGCCGACCTCGCCACCTCCCGCACCCTGCGCGTGGCGGTGGACGGCGTGCGGCCGGTGGATGTGGAGATCGCGGCCGTGCGGCCCGAGCGCGCGGAGCCCGGCGAGGTGCTGGCGGCGCTCGACCGCGCCCTCCCCGGCCTGGCGTCCATCACGCCCGACGGGAAGCTGCGGCTGGCCTCGCCCACCGCGGGCGCCGCCAGCCGGCTGGAGGTGCTGCCGGTGCGCGTGATCGAGATCGTGGAGTACCCGGCCGAGCCCGCCATGCAGAAGCCCTCCATCGTCCGCCACGGCGAGCACGCCACGCTCGAGAACGACGGCGCCGACGCCTCGGACGCCAGCGTGGAGCTCTTCGCGCCGCGGGGGGCCTCGTCCCCCGCGCTGGCGTGCCCGGCCGCCGGCACGCGGATCCGCTACCTGGGCGCGCTGGGCGCTGGCGAGCGGCTGCGGCTGGTGCGCGACTCCGCCGCGGGCGTCCGCGCCGTCGTCATCGACCCAGCCGGCGCGGAGCACCCCGTCTCGCCCGAGCGCCTGCTGGCGGGCACCGCCGGCGCGCAGCTCCAGCTCCCCGCCACGGACGAGGCCGTGCTCCCCCGCGGCCGCCCCGGCGAGCCCGCGGCGCTGCGGCTGGACGACCCCGCGCAACCCTGCGTCGTCGCCCTGCGCGCCCGGACGCCCGAGGGCGCGCACCCGCTGCACGTGTGCGCCGTGGAAGCCGCGCTGGGCCCGCGCCCCACCCTGCCGCCGGCCGGTGGGCAGCGGGTGCGGCTGGCGGGGCGGGTGCGGGTGGAGGCGGGGCGGGTGACGCTGGGCGACGCGGACGGGGCCGTGCTGGCGCGCCTCCTCCCCGGCGCGTCGGGCGGCGCCGAGCGACACGGCGGCCGCGTGGTGGTGGTGGACGGCGAGCTCCACGACGAGGGCGGCGGCACGCCTGTGCTGCTGGCGCGGCGCATCGACCGGCTCTTCGACGTGGGCGTGCGCGAGGGCGTGGACGGCGGCCGCGAGGAGCGCTTCCCCGCCGTCACCGTGGGCGCCCGGGATGCGGACGACTCGCTGGTGCGCCGCGTGGTGGCGGGCGCGGGGCCCCTGCCGCTGGGCGTGGCCGGACCGACCGTCGTGCCCGGCGTTCCCTCCGACGGCGGAACCGGGCGCTCGCGGCTGGTGGTGGCGAGGGAGGAAGACAAGGGCGCGCTGCTGCGCCTGCCGCGCGGCCGCAGCGTGTGGACGTACAGCGAGTGCCACGGCGCGCGCTTCGACGACGCGCTCTTCGCGGGGCCGCTGGCGGGTGGCGGGCGCGTGGTCACCGAGTTTCCCGGCGCGTCGTGCCAGGAGCGCGGGATCTTCGACGCCAGCCGCTTCGCGCGCGGCGCGGGCGACCGGAGCGCCGCCGTGTTCGCGGGCGGCGCGCCCGACCCCGCCGTGGAGCTGCGCGTGGGGTGGACGCGGCATCGCCCCGGCGCCTTCGAGGTGGTGCTCCCCGCGGCGCTCCCCGACTACTTCGGCGGGCGGGTGGAGGAGGGGCGGCTGGGCGGCGCGGCGGCGCAGCGCGAGGCCTACCCCGCGGTGGTGACCGAGCCCGAGGAGGATCCGCACCACCTCCTCGCGGCGCTCGCCGCGTCCAGGCTGGTGACCGTGAAGATCGTCCCCCGCGCGCCGATCGGGTGGACGGCGATCCCCGTTCCCCTCCGCCGCCCGCGCCGGCAGCGCCTCTCGGGCGGCCGCGAGGGCCGGGCAGCGCGTCTGTACCTGGCCGACGCCGAGGTGCCGGTGGTCTTCGAGCTCACCGCCAGCGGGCCCGGGGCGTGGGGGAACGCGGTGGAGGTGGGCTTCGGCCCGTGGGCCCCGCTGGGGGCGGACGGAAGCTTCGGGGCGCCGGTCCCCGGCCGCTTCGAGGTGACGGTGGGCTTCGCCGGGGCCCGCATGGAAAGCGCCCGCCACGCCGTGGCCGGCGGCGCCCACGCGCCCTCGGCGGGGGCCGACACGGTGGCGCCCGGGCCGGTGGGGGTGCTGCACGCCAGGGCGGCGGGGGTGGCGGCCCGCATCATCCGCGAGCGGGCCGAGGGGCCCGGCCCGCTTCAATCCTCACAGGACGGGTCCGCATGAGCGACACCAAGCCGTACAGGGAAACCACCCCGGGCGACCTGATCACCGCGGATCTCTTCAACGACATCCAGGTGCAGACCCGCGACGAGATCGCCCGGCGCATCGCCGAAGCCCTGGCGGGGGTGAAGGAGGTGGACCGCGCCCGCGACTCGGCGAAGCTTGAGGGGAAGACGGCCCAGGAGTGGGCCGACTCCATCGTGGACCGCGCGATCAAGGCGCTCCCCGCGCGCACCGGCTACCGCTGCGTGTACCGGCGCCTGCGCTGGGACGAGCCCGCGGTGGTCGCCCACGGGCTGGGGGCCTACCCGCTGGTGGACGTGTGCCAGCTGGCCCTCTTCGACGCCGTGGTCTCGGCCGACGCGATGCAGACGGTGGAGCAGGTCAACTGGTACCTGTATCACCGCACCGAGATGAAGATCCGCCGGCCCAGGGAAGACACCCGCCAGCCGGCGCTGGTCACCATCGAGGAAAGCCGCCCGCCGGTGTTCAAGCACACCTTCCAGAGCATGCTCGACCTGCACGGCGTGAAGTACACCGAGCAGTCCACCCTGGGCGACGTGGTGAACGAGTTCTGGAAGAAGCTCTTCTCCGCCCCCAACGACCCCTTCGACGAGACCACCTTCGGCAACTCGCCGTGGATGGACCGCTGCTGCGGCGACCGGCGCACGGTGGAAAGCCTCAAGCGCGGCGGCGAGTGGAACGACCTGTTCCTGAAGGTGGTGCCGCAGCGGATCGTCTATTCCGACGGCCCCATGCTGGCCCGCGTCGACCACTACAACCTGGACGAGGTGGGGCTCACCATCATGCGCCCGCCTTCGTTCAAATCCGCCGCCCGCGTGGCCGATGCCCAGAAGCTGGCCCTCACCGAGGCAACCACCGGCTTCGTGACCGAGGCGCGGGACGAGACCGAGATCCCGGTGATGGTGCTGCTGAAGGTGTGACACCATCTCGGAAGCCGGCCCGCCCGGCTCCGGCCGGCTGGCCCGGCGGATGGAATCCGCGGCAACGACGACGGGAGGCCTCACGAACCGCGCGAGGCCGTGAGTGCCGATTCGTGCGCTGACCCCGAGATTCCGTGACGCCGCTTGCCACCCGGCGGATGGAATCCGCGGCAACGACTGCGGGAAGCCTCGCAAACCGCGCGAGGCTCGACGGCCGAGCCCTTCTGTCCGGCGTCGTTTCATCCTCGGGGTCGCGCGGGGCGCGGTGGGGGACTTCGGACGACATTCCGCGGGCGATGCGGAATGCACGGTGAATTCCGCGATACGGTGTGATGGGGATCCATCAACCGCGAACGACCGGGCCCACCGCGAAGCAGCGGGCGGCTCCGCATCCACCCCTGGTCCCGAGGAGGACTCCCATGAGCGACCTGGTCTCCACCGAAACCCATGAGCTGGCCCTGCCCGGCGCCCGCCCGCCGCTGCGGGTGTTCAAGCGCCTGCGCCGCGGCGAGACGGCCACCGTGGAGCACGGCTTCGGCACCATGCCGCTGGTGGACGTCTACGGGCTCGACTGGTTCCCCGTGGTCTCCTCGGCCGACGAGATGACGGAGCCGGTGCCCGTGCAGTTCTACGTCTATCACACCACCGACCGCAGCGCGCGCGTGAAGCGCGCCGACGGCACCATCGAGCGGATCACGGTGGAAGATCCCGACGACCCGCCGGCCCGCATCGCCTTCGCGCGGGCGCTGGAGATCGCGGGGGCGGGCTACGGCGACGAGACCACCCTGGGCGACACGGTGACCGACTTCTGGAGCCGCTTCTTCTCGCCCCCCAGCGACCCCTTCGACGAGACCAGCTTCGGCAACTCGCCCTGGATCGACGTGAACGTGGGCGACCGCCGCACGGTGGGCCAGCTGAAGAGCGGCGGCGGATGGGACGACCTGTGGCTCACCTTCCGCCCGCGCAAGACGATCAACGTGCCCGCGGGCGGCGGCGGGGGCGGGGTGCCGGGCGACCTGATCCTGACGATGCTCCAGGTGGACGAGGCCATCATGGCCGGCGACCGCTCACGGGCGCAGATGCTGATCGCCAAGATCCGCGCGGGATTGGGCGGCGGCGCGGCGGAGCAGGGCAGCGGCGGCGGTGCCGGCGCGCCCCCGGGCGTGGAGGTGGTGCAGCTCGGGTTGGACGCGGTGGGGCTGAGGCTGATGGACGGCGGCCCCGACGAGGCGGCCGTCATGGCCCTCCTCCGGCCGTGAACGCTTCCGCATCGCCCCCGCCCACCCCGGCCCCCGCCCGCCGATGATGCTGGACGACCGCTGGGACGGCTCGGGCTCGCCCTTCGCGGGCGACCGCACGCTGCGCCTGCTCCTGGTGCCCGAGGGGGCGCGGGTGCTGCACGCCCGCGTCCGCGTGGAGCCCGCGGACGCGCCCGGCGGCGAGCCGTTCGCCGAGCGGCTCCTCGTGCCGTCCGACGCCACGCAGCTGCGCCACGAAGGCGGCACCGCGGGCCCGTCGTGGGCCGAGGTGGAGCTGCACGGCCGGCGCACCCTGCGCGGGGTCGAGGGCACCGGGCTGGCCGGGGCGCGCCTCCACGCCGACTTGGGCGGCGGGATCTTCTCGCCCATCACCGCCGCCGGCGGCATCGGCCTCTCCGCGGCCGACGCGGTGGCGCTGGTGGACGCGCGGTCGAGCGGCGTGGCCGCAGTGCCCGGCATCACCGCCGCCCGGCTGCGGCTGGTGCAGGCCGGCGGCGGCGCGCCCGACGTGGCCGCCGTGCAGGTGCGCAGCGCCCCCTCGGGCGTGACCTTGCGGCTGGGCGGCGACGCGCCGTTCTGGGTGCGCCCCGGCGAGATGACCGGCGCGGAGGAAACGCCCGACTTCGCGCCGCTGCTGGCCCTCTGGCTCGCGGCCAACGGGCGCGCCGAGAACGGCTACGTGACCGTTCCCCTCACCCTGCACACCGAGACGCTGGCCCGCTTCCGGGTGTCGGTCCGGGTCGACGTCGCCTTCGAGGCCGCGCTGGGCCCGGCGGTGGCCGAGGCCACGTTTCCGTTCGACGCGTCCACCGGCAGCGTGCGGCCGCCGGGGACCCCGGCGTGGGCGGGCGACCTGGCGGTGCGCCTTCCCGCCGGCGCCCGCGTGCTGCCGGGCGAGACGCGGATGCGCCTGCGCGGCGCCTTCGCCGACACGCGCGTGGTGCCCTGGCGCGGGCCCACCGGCGTGATCGACCCCGCGCAGGCCCGCGGCCGCGTGCGCATCTCGGCCGACTATGCGCAGGCGCAGGAGATCCCCCCCGGCGCCGAGGCGCTGATCGTGGCGGTGGACCTGCTGCTGCGCCCGCTGGACCGCGCCGCCGAGCTGCAGGTGGACCTGCGCGCCGACGAGGGCGGCCGGCCCGCGCAGGGCACGCTCCTCCCCCGCGCGCTGCGGGTGAAGGTGGCGCAGGGCGCCGCGGCCGGCCGGCCGGTGTGGATCTCGGCGGCGCTCCCCGAGCCCTTCCACGTGGACGCGGGGCGGCGCTACTGGCTGGTGGCGCAGGGGGTGGACGGCGACGCGGAGTGGATCGCCTACCCGCACGAGTCGCCCGCGGCGCAGGCGCTGATGCTGGCCGGCGCCCCCGCCGCGCCGCCGCCGCCGCTCCCCGCGCTGCAGAGCAGCGCCGACGGCGGGCTGTCGTGGCGCTCGGCCGGCGCGCTGGTGGCGCTCTTCCGGCTGCGCTCCAGGCCCGCGCGCTTCACCGTGCCGCTGCAGGTGGAAGCGGGCGAGCCGCCCGCCACGCCCCAGGAGGTGGCGGAGGGGCGCAAGCGTGCGATCCGCATCTCCCTGGACCGCTTCGACCCGCTGGGCCGCATCGACTTCGCCCTGGGCGCCGCGCCGCTGGCCGATGCGTTGACCATCCTCGCGCGCGGCGCCGGCCGGGCGTGCGCCCCGGCCGAGGTGCTGCGCGACGGCGCGTTCTCGGCGTGGACGGCCGAGGGCGACGCGCTGGGCGCCGCCGCCCCCGTGGCGCTCTCCGGCGGAGGGCCGGGCGACACCGCCGGTGGCGCGGCGTCCGCCGAGGCGCGCCCGGTGCGCGTGGCCGCCTCGCCCGACGGGCGCTGGGCCTACGCGCTGGCCGGCCGCGGGGCGTCGCTGGCGCTGCTGCGCGTCGACGTGCCCGGCGGCTCGCTGTCGGGCGAGGTGAGGCTCCAGGGCGCGGTGCCCGCGAGCCCCGCGGCGTGCGCGCTGCTGGTGCACCCCGACGGCTCGCGCGCCTTCGTGCTCACCCAGGCCGCGGGGCTGCCGGGGGTGACGGTGGAGGTGGTGGAGCTGGACACGGGCGAGGCGATCGGCCGGCCGCGCGTTATCGGCGGGTTCACGCCCGCGCAGGCGGGTGACGCCACCCCGTTGGCCGCGGCGCTCTCGCCCGACGGCGAGACGCTGTACCTGGCCACCATCGGCGACCTGATGGCGCTGGATACCACGGCACTGGAGGCGTCGGGGCCGGCGTTCCAGGCGGCGGGGGTGATGCGCTTCCGGCAGAAGATCGAAGGCGCCGCGGCGTGCATGGCGCATTCCCCCGACGGCGGCCGCCTGTGCGTGGGCACCACCACCGCGGTGGGGGGAATCCTCCACCTGCTCGACGCCGGCTCCTTCGACCCGCTGGCCCCGGGGCCGCTCGCCGTCCAGTCCCTCCCCCTCCGCGGCGTGCCCGTGTCGGCCGCGTTCACGCCCGATGGCGCGCTGGCCGTGGTGGCGCTCCACGCCGCGCCGCGGGAAAAGACCGGTGCGGGCGTGGTGCTGGTGGATGCGGAGCGCGGGCAAGTCCTCCCGGTGCGCTCGAAGGACGGAGTGGAGCCGTTCGCGGTGGCCGTCTCGCCCGATGGGGCGCGGGGGTACGTGGGGCTGCGCGGCGCGCTGGGGATGGTGGACTTCGCGCGGCGCACGCTGAGCGCGTCGCCGCTCGCCGGGGTGGAGGGCGACGTGCTCGACCTGGCGGTCACGCCGCAGGGCGACCGCGTCTTCTCGGTCGTCTCCCTCGTCTCGGCCGCCACGCTCGCGACGGGCAGCGGCCGGGATGGCCTGGTGGCGGTGGAGGTCGGCGCGCGGCGGCTGGCGGAGTGGGCCGCCACGGGGCCGGTGGCGATCGGCCCGCCGCGCGGCGAGCGGCCGCGCGGCGTGGTGCTGGGCACCCCCGGCGCCGAGAAGGCCGAGCCGGCGATGGTCTCGCAGGTGGTGACGGCGCACGCGGGGTGCCGCTACGTCTTCGCCTTCCACGCGCTGGCGCGGCCCGGCTCGGCGGCGGTGGCCGAGCTCTTCTGGAACGGCGCGCGCGGCGAGCCGCTGGACCCGCACCGCGTGAGTCTGGCGGAGAGCGATGCGTTCAACGGCGGGGGCGACGAGGGGCGCCCGCTGCGGCCGCACCGCCGGTGGGTTACGCCGCCGCCCGGCACGGCCAGCGTGGAGGTGCGCTTCCGCACGCCCGCCGGCGCCGTGGAGGTGGCCGCCGCGTCGCTGGCGTGCACCCCCGACCCCGTGGTGAACGGCGACTTCCGCCTCCCGCTGTGGGGCGTGGACGGCGGCTGGAGCGCCGACGCCGACGCCCGCGCGGTGGTGCGCGACGAGCCCGGCGGCGGCGTGCGGGTGCGCGCGGCCGGGCCGGGCTGCGCCGAGCTGCGGCAGGAGGTGGAGGTCGCCCCCGGTACCCCGCTGGCCCTGCGCTTCCACGCGCGCGCCGAGGCGGCGCCCGACGGGCGGGTGCCGGTGCTGCGCGCCGCCTGGGTGGACGGCGGCGGCCGCGCGGTGGGCACCACGGTGGAGATGCCGGTGCTCGAGGGCGACTTTCCCCAGCACCCGCTGCGGCTGGACCCCCCCGACGGTGCCGCGCGCGCGGTGCTCTCGCTGGTGGTGCCGCCGCGCGCCACCCTCTACCCCGTGTCGCTCTCCATCCTGGCCGCGCCCGAGGTGGAGGTGCCGCTGCGCTTCATCGCCGACTGCCCCGGCGAGCTCACCGTCTCCGACGTGCACGTGGTGTACGACCTGGGGGGTGATTCGGATCCGGGGCCGGCGTCCGCGTCCGCCCCGTCAGCGGGTGACGTGGGATCATCCGCTGCCGGGGCGGGGGGCGAAGAGGCTGCGGGTGGTGATGGGGATGCGGACGGATGCGATCCATGCTCCGACGACGACGAGTCTCCCCCCGCCACCAGGGCGTCGGCGGCGGCGAGCCGGACGCGCACCGTTTCGCTGGCCACGGTGCAGCCGGTGGGGGGCGACCGCTGGCTGCGGCCGGGCGCCGTTCTCTTCACCGCGCTCAACACGGCCTCCTCCGGCTCGACCGCGCTTGCCGACGGCCTGGGACCCGCGCTGGCAGGCGAGGCGCCGGCCGTCGTCTCCGTCGCCCCGGTGGCGGTGCTCGATGCGGCTGCCGTGGAGCCGGCGCCGGCGGGGCCGGTGACGATCACGCCGGTGCTGGAGGTGAAGGGAGTCGGCGTGGTGCGCGAGCGGCGGCTGGCCGGCGCCGGGATCCTCACCGCCGAGCGCCTGGCCCGCGCGACGCCCGACGAGCTCCTGGCCATCGACGCGTCGCTGATGCCGGCGACCGCCGCCGCGCTGATCGACAGCGCCGCCGCGCTGGTGCGCAAGCCGACTGCCTGAGGAACGGATCCGCGTCCGTTCACGACGGGCGCTAGGATGGGCCGCGTTTGCATGCAGGGGTCTCGCTTCGTCGCGGGACCCCTGCTTGCGTGGATCCCGCACGGCGACTCCGCGTCACGATCGCATCCCACGTCCTATCACATCAGAACGACGGGCCACACCCATGCACAGCAAGCTCCCCCGGATCACCCTGGCGTTCTGGATCATGAAGATCTCGGCGACCACGCTGGGCGAGACGGCGGGCGACCTCTTCTCCATGACGCTGAAGGTGGGCTACGCGGTCAGCTCGATGGTGCTGCTGGGCATCTTCCTGCTGCTGCTCACCGCGCAGCTCCGGGCGCGGCGATTCCATCCGTTCCTCTACTGGTCGGTGATCCTGGCCACCAGCACCGCAGGCACCACCCTTTCCGACTACATGGACCGCACGCTGGGGCTGGGCTATGCCACCGGGTCGATGATCCTGGTGACGCTGCTGGTCGCGGTCCTGCTGGTGTGGCGCTGGAACACGGGAACGCTGTCGGTGACCGACGTCCACTCGCGCAAGGCGGAGAGCTTCTACTGGGCGGCGATCCTGGTGTCCAACACGCTGGGCACCGCGCTGGGCGACTACCTGGCCGACAGCTCGGGCCTGGGCTTCGCGGGCGGCGCGCTGCTGATCGGCAGCCTGATCGCGCTGATTGTGGCGGCGCACTTCTGGACGCGCATCTCCCCCGTGGCGCTGTTCTGGGCCGCGTTCGTGCTCACCCGCCCCTTCGGCGCGACCTTTGGCGACCTGCTCACCAAGACGCCCGACAAGGGCGGCCTGGGATTCGGCACCATCGGCTCGTCGCTGGTGCTGCTGGCCATCCTGGTGGGCCTGGTGTTCTGGACGCGGAAGGCACACCTCGACGTGGCCGACGAGCCGGTGCAGCCGGCCTGATCGCGCACCTGCCCGGTGTGCCGGGCGAGGCTGGTCGGATTGGCCCGACGCTCGGCCGATGCAATCCGATGGCGAGATGCCGGCGCGGGAGTCTGCGAAGGGGACGTTGGGCCGTTGTTGCAGCGAAATCATTCGCCCGAGTAACCCCGATCGGCCCGTCAGAGGCCGGCCCTTGGATCGATCTGCTCGTTGATCTCCGCGATCCGTGCGATCAGCTCGATGCGGGCGGCGAACTGCTCCGGCGTGGGCGCGCGGCGGGGCTGGATGTCTTCGCTCCACGAAAGGCGCTTCTGCCGCGCCGCGTAGGCCAGCGTCGGCCACGAGCTCCCACCTCCCGCCGCGTCGACCAGCGGCACGACCCGCAGCCGCACCTCCTCCGCAACCCCATCGTCGGCTGAGAGGCTCCAGCCCGCGGGGCCCACGATCATCGGCCGGCCGTACTTCAGTGTCCAGTCCCCCGCGCCGGCCACTCCCTCGAACTCCACCTCGAACACGTTGAACAGCTGGCTGCCGTGCGGGCTGAAGCCGCGCAGCCCGCCCGTCCGGGGCGACGTGCGGACGTTCACCTCCCACCGGCCATGCCGGCCGCGCATGAAGCCGCTGTTGCCGTCGCTCCCCACCTCCGCGCTGATGAAGGGCGCCAGCGGCTTCAGCGCCCGCGTGTGGCGCGCCCGGTTCACCTTGAAGAGGAGGTACGCCGCCACGCAGACCAGGGCGAAGAAGGGGATGAAGATCAGTACGCCGTCGATGGTGTCGCGCGTGTCGGGGCTCATCCGCCGTCCGTTCGTTCAGGTGCCGAGGTCGCCGCCGGGGTGGCCGGGCGCGGCGGCGTGCGGCGCGTCTCTGGCGCAACCTCCCGCGTGAGACCCTGCCGCGCGCCGATATGCCTGCACGTTGCGTCGCACGATCGTGTCCATGCGCCTCGGGGACGCCGACGCGTCCGCGCCACCGCTCCGACGACGAGATCGCGTTCCATCCGCCGAAGCCGTTGCGGTTCGCTCCCCGGCGCGAGATGTTGCGCGACTCACGCTTCAGATCCTCCCCGCAGACCGGGCCACGGCTCGCGGCGCGCGCACGGCGTCTCGTGACGCCGCGCGAACCATCCGCGGCATGCGAGGATCTTAGCAGGGGGTGCGCGGTATCTTAGCCGCGCCATCCCCCGTGATCCCGCACGCGGCGAACCGTCCGTCCCCACGCGAGGTGCCCCCTGGCTACTGCCGAGAAGGAAATCGAGACCCTGCTGGGCGACGCGGCGCAGCTGCGCGCCCAGGTGCAGCGGCGCATCGTGGGCCAGGAGCAGGTGCTCGAAGAGGTGATCATCTCCCTGCTGGCCGGCGGCCACGCCCTCCTCGTCGGCGTGCCCGGGCTGGCGAAGACGCTGCTGGTGAAGACGCTGGCGTCGGCGCTGGAGCTCGATTTCAAGCGCGTGCAGTTCACCCCCGACCTGATGCCCGGCGACATCACGGGCACCGAGGTGATCGAGGAAGACCGCAGCACGGGCCGGCGCTCGGCGCGCTTCATCCGCGGCCCGGTGTTCACGCAGGTGCTGCTGGCCGACGAGATCAACCGCACGCCGCCCAAGACGCAGGCCGCGCTGCTGGAGGCCATGCAGGAGGGCCGCGTGACCGCCGGCGGGCAGGACCTGATGCTGCCGCGCCCGTTCTTCGTCCTCGCCACGCAGAACCCCATCGAGCAGGAGGGCACCTACCCGCTCCCCGAGGCCCAGCTCGACCGCTTCATGCTGGACATCCGTCTCGACTACCCCAGCGCCAGCGAGGAGGTGGAGATCCTGCGCGCCACCACCGGCGTGGCCGACGCCGACATCACCCCGGTGCTCGACGCCGAGCGCGTGCTCACGCTGCAGCGATGGGTGCGCGAGGTGCCGGTGGCCGACAACGTCTTCGCCTACGCTGCAGCCCTGGTGCGCGCCACCCGCCCCGCCGACCCCAGCGCGGCGGACGACGTGAAGCGCTGGATCCGCTGGGGTGCCGGCCCGCGCGCGGGGCAGGCGCTGATCCTGGGCGCCAAGGCGCGCGCGCTGCTGGCCGGCCGCTTCCACGTGACCCCCGACGACGTGCGGCGCGTGGCGCTCCCCGTCCTGCGCCACCGCGTGCTGGTGAACTTCCACGCCGAGGCCGAGGGCGTGTCCACCGACGACGTGGTGGGCCGCCTGCTGCAGGCGGTGGAGCCGCCGCGCAGCGGGTTGTAGGGGCGATGGGAAGCGGGGTGGGGACTCGCCGCGCCGGCGGAAACGCGCTGGGTGTGGATCAGGCATCGTGGCCGGTCGCGGCGGCCGGGGTTGCGGGGCGAATGAATTCGCTGCAACAACGGCACGAAGTCCGCCTTCGCGGACTCATGCGGCGGCATCGTTTCGTCGCCGCCGGCGTCGTCGCGTCTGCCGGCGGTGACGACGGCGGGTTGAAACCCGCCGCTGGAAGGGCGGGAAGTCCGCCTTCGCGGACTGCGATGTCGGCATCGCAGCGAGCCGCCGTCACCCCTGCCACGCAGACCCCGCAACGGGCCCCGTGGCTCGCTGAGCACACCAGCGCAGTCGTCCCTCCCCCGTGCTGTTACGGGGGAGGGACAGGCGAGGAACGAGCCAGGGAGAGGGCCCGGGGGCTTGGCGGGCGCGCACCGATGCTGGTCCATACTGCGGCCAGGGAGAGGGCCCGCGGGCTTGGCGGAACCGCACGAATCCCGTTCCCAACCTCGTCGCGGTCCGCCTCCGTGGCCGTCTAATGACGACCCCCTCCACCGACTTCCTCCCCCCCGGCCTGCTGGAGCACCTGGGTGGGCTCGAGATCATCGCGAAGACCGTGGTCCGCGGCTTCCAGGCGGGGATCCACCGCTCGCCGCTGCGCGGGGCGGGGGAAGATTTCGCCAAGCACCGCGACTACCAGCAGGGCGACGACGTCCGCCACCTCGACTGGAAGCTGTACGCGCGCACCGACCGCCTCTACGTCCGCGAGTTCGAGGAGCGCTCCAACCTCCAGTCGTACCTGGTGGTCGACACGTCGGCGTCGATGGAGTACGCTGGCGCGGGCGGCGTGCCCAAGCTGCGCTACGCCGGCTACGTGGCCGCCGCCCTGGCGCACGTGATGATCGGCGCGGGCGACGCGGTGGGGCTCGCCGCGTTCGGCGCGGAACCGAGGCTGCTGCTGGGGCCGCGCGCGCGGAAGGGGCACCTGCACGACGTGCTGCTCAACCTGGAGCGCCTGACGCCCGGCGGCTCGGGCGGCGTGGCCGGCGTGCTCGACCGCGTGGGCGTGACCATGCGGCGCGGGGGCCGCGTCATCATCATCTCCGACCTGCTGGAGGACGACGGCGGCGCCGAGCTAGTGGCCGCCGCCGGGCGCCTGCGCGCGCGCGGCGACGAGGTGATCGTCCTCCGTATCCTCTCCCCCGAGGAATCGGGCGAGGCGGCGCCCGACGCGGGGCTTTTCTTCGACCCCGAGCACCCGTCGCGCGAGGTGCCGGCATCGCCACGGCAGGACGCGGGGTACGCCCGCCGCGTGGCCGCGTACTACGACGCGCTGGCCGACCGGCTGCGCGAGCGCGGCGTGGAGTACGTTCCGCTGTCCACCGCGCAGCCCGTGGAGCAGGCGCTGGTGGCGTGGGTGAACCGGCGGCGCGGGTAGAGCGGTGATCACCTTCGGCACCCCGGCGTTCCTGCTGGCCGGCGCGCTGGCCGCGCTGGTCCCGCTCGCGCTCCACCTGATCCGCCGCCGCCCCCCGGCCCGCGCGCCGCTCCCCACCGAGCGCTTCCTCACGGCCGACCCGCGCACCTCCGTCCGCGTCTCGCGGCCCACGGACCTGCTGCTGCTGGCGCTGCGGATGCTGCTCCTCCTCCTCGCCGGTGCCGCGTTCGCGCGTCCTGTCTGGCTGCCGGCGGCACGGGGGACGAGCGAGATCGTGCTGCTGGACCGCGGCGCGGCGATGGCTTCGGGGGATGGGTGGCGGCAGGCCGTCGCCGCGGCACGGCAGCGGCTGCTGGGCGCGGATGGAGCGCCGCGCGGCGAGCTGGTGCTCTTCGACACCGCCGCCGGGCGCGTGCCGCGGCGCCGCATCAACCCCGCGCTGTTCGATTCGCTCGCTGCCGCGCCTCCGTCCGCACTCCCCATCCGCTACGCCGCCGCCCTGCGCGCGATCCCCGGCGCCGCGCGCGACCTGCGCGGCGCCGACTCGGTGCGCGTGACGCTGGTCACGCGCCCGCGCTGGGGCGGATGGAACGACGGAATCGCCCCACTGCGGCGCGCCGCCTGGCCGGGCGCGATCGATCTGGTTGCGCTGCCGGATGCGGTCCAGGCAGACTCGCTCGGGGCTGACACCGCGACTGCGGAGGCGAAGCAGGCGATCCTCTTCGCCGATCCGCGCGACCGGGTGACGGCATTCCCGGTGGCGGCGCTGCAGGCGACGGGGTGGGAGGTGGGCGTGGTGTCGCCCGGACAGCCGCTTCCTCCGCAAGGCGCGACGTTGATCGTCGTCTCCGCACCTCTCCCGGCCGCCGCTGTGCGGAAAATCGTCTCGCGCGCCGCCAGCGGAGCGACGCTGGTGGTGGACGCGGCGGCGATCTCTTCGCTCGCCTCCGCGCTGCCGTGGGAGCCGGCGCGCGCGGACAGCGTCGCGGGCGCGATCTGGTTCGACGGCGGGCTGCACCTTTCCGGCGCCGCCCGCCGCGTCGCCGGCAAACCGCGGCGCGGCGCGAAAGTGATCGCCGCGTGGGACGACGGGCAGCCCGCCGCCGTCGCCGGGCGAAGCGGAGCGGGATGCGTCGTGGTCGTGGGGACGGCGCTGGCGCAGGGCGAGATGGTGCTGGACGCGGCGTATCCGCGCGTGCTCGGCCGGCTTGCGCGCGGCTGCGAATCCGCCATGGACGGGGGGGCGGACGTGCCGCTGGACGCGGGGGCGCGCGCCGTGCTGAGCGGGGCCGGGCCGCGGATGGTGGCGGCGGGCGCGGTCGGTGGCTCCGGCGGGGGGACGGCGCTGGGGAGGTGGGTGATGGCGGCCGCGCTGCTGGTGGCGGCGGTGGAAACGTTTCTGGCTTACGGTCGTAAGAGAGCCGCATGAAAACCGCCCTCCGCCAGCCGCCGCACTCCCCGCCCCCCGTCCTGTCGCCGGTGGACCGGATCGTGGCGCGGGTGCGGACGATCTGGCGCTGGTCGGTGCTGCTGCGCGCGCTGGTGATCGGCCCCGCGCTGCTGGCGGCGTGCGCCGTCCTCCTCGTCGCCCTCGACCTGCTGGTGCCGCTGCGCGCCGTGGTGCGCGAGGTGTTGCGCTGGCTGCCGTTCGCGCTGGCCGGCGGCGTGCTGGCCATCGCCGCGCGCCGCATCGCCCGGCCGCCCGCGCCGCGCCGCTTCGCGCTGCTGGCCGAGGAGCGCATCCCCGGGCTCGACAACCGCCTGATCACCGCCTTCGACGTGGCGCTGGGCGACCCCGACTCCCTCGTCGCCCGCGCCTTCGTGGCAGACGCCGAGCGGCGGCTGGCCGAGGTGGACGTGCGCGGCGTGGCGCCGCTCAAGCTGGGCCTTCCTCTCGTCGTCCTGATCGTCTCCTGGTCGCTGGCCCTGGCCTTCGCCATCGCGTTCCCCACCGCGGCGCGCGAGGCGTGGTGGCGGTGGGTCACGCCGAAGGACGGCTACGAGCAGCGCTGGCGCGAGGTGCGCGCGGCCACCCTCCCCGCCGTGCCCACCCCGCCGATGCCGGTGTTCGACGAGATGCGCTGGCGGGTGACGCCGCCGGCCTACGCCGGGCTGGGCGAGACCGAGGGGCGGGGCGACGAGCCGCTGCAGGCGCTGGCCGGCAGCCGCGTGCGCCTGCGCTCAGCGTTCTTTGGGCGATGGAGCGCGGTGCGCGCCACCCGCATCGGCGGCGGCGCGCTTCCCGTGCGCCGGCAGGGCGGCGAGTGGACCCTCGAGTGGACGCAGGCTCCGGGCGAGCGCGGCATCTCGCTGGAGGCCGTGGCGCGCGGCGAGGTGGTGTCGCGCCGCGTCGTTGCCGTGATCGTGACGCCCGACCGCGCCCCCGACGTGCAGCTCACCGCCCCCGAGGCCGACCTGATTCTCGCCGCGCCGCACGGCCGCATTCCCATCCGCGCCACCGCGGCCGACGACTATGGCGTGGGCCCCTTCGTGCTGAGCTGGAGCCGCACGCGCGGCAGCGGCGAAACCTTCGAGTATACCGAGGGGACGTGGCCGTTCGTGGCGCTGCGGCGGACGGAGAAGACCGCGGCGGGCGAGCGGGTGATCGACCTCGATGCGCTGCAGCTGCAGCCCGGCGACGTGATCCACGTGCGCGCCGTGGCCACCGACCGCAACACCGTCACCGGGCCCGGCGAGAGCGTGTCGCGCACTCGCATGATCCGCATCGCCCGGCCCGACGAGATGGACCAGGTCAACACCGACGTCGGCTTCCCCATGGAGCTGCCCAAGGACCCGCTCCTCTCCCAGCGCATGCTGCTGATCCGCACGCAGCGCCTGCAGGCCGAGCGCGGCCACATCCCCGAGGCCGAGCTGAAGCGCCGCGCGGCCGAGATCGGCTCGGACCAGGGGCGGCTGCGCGAGCGGGTGGGCGAGCAGATCTTCACCCGGCAGACGGCGGGAATCCAGGATCCCGCGATCGAGCGCGGCTTCACCGAGCACGGCGGCGCCGGCGCCCACGACGAGCACGACGCGGCACCAGCCGCCGCGTCGGCCTCCTCGCCGACGTCCACCCCCACGCAGGCGGCGGGCGGGCAGGCGGCGGGCGGGTCGTTCAACGACCAGGTGGTGGCGGCCGCGTCGGCGGCCACGGGGCAGGGGACGATCGACGAGGTGACGCACAAGCACGACGCCGACCCGATCCTGGAGGTGAACCGCACCCTGCTCAACCTCTACAACATCATGTGGGCGGCCGAGCGCGAGCTGAACCAGACGGCCCCGGCCGGCGCCGTCCCGCACCAGCTCGAGGCGTTGCGCATCATCGACGAGCTGCGCAAGGCCGAGCGCATCTTCCCCAGCGCCAACGTGCGCGTGGACCCCGTGAACGTCGATTCGGCGCGCGGCCAGGGGAAGACCGACGATGCCGCCCCCGCCGGCCGCGGGGCCGGCACCGCGCTGGCGTCGAACGACGCGCTGCTGGCGGAGATCGACCGCGTCGCCGCGATCGCGGCGACGGCGACCCCGCGCGCGCTCTCGCTGCGGTTGAGCGGCCTGGCCGCCGCGGCGCTGGCGGGCACGACGGGTGATGCGCAGGCTGCCGGCCTCCTTTCCCGCGCCGCGGGCGAGGCGCAGGCCGGGCGTGTGGCACAGGCCCGCGCGCTGCTGCTGCGCGCCCGCGCCCGCATCGCTCCACCGGCCGCCACGCGCGCCCGCCCGCTGCCCTCCACGGCCGACCCGGCGGCGGCCGAGTACTACCGGCGGCTGGGGAGGAGCGCGTGAGTCGCACGATGACGCGTCGGCTCGCTCGGGCGGCGAGCGCGCTGTCGCTGCTGGCGGTCGTAGCGATGGTGTCGATGGCGTCGGTGTCGATTGGGGCAGTATCGATGGAGCCAGTGTCGACGGCGTCAGTGTCGACGGAGATGGCGGCCGGGGCGCGGCCGGGGCCGTTCGTGTTCGCCACGGCGCGCTACGAATCGGGGGACTGGAACGCGGCGCCGCTGGTGCCCACCAACGTGATCCACTCCATCGCCCAGTACACGGCCATCCCGGTGGCGCCGCAGGGGGCCACGGTGGACCTGTCGAGCCCCGAGCTGTTCCGCTTTCCCTTCGTCTACCTGACGGGGCACCTGCCGGTGCGCTTCAGCCAGCAGGAGAGCGCGAACCTCAAGGCATACGTGGAGCGCGGCGGCTTCGTGTTCGTGGACGAAGG